>Ga0210394_10000465_pt1 | contig 85391 bp, 73 predicted proteins | sample IncBWC12MmetaG_FD_160121 | JGI IMG/M metagenome (GOLD analysis project Ga0210394, IMG submission 160121) | Forest soil microbial communities from Barre Woods Harvard Forest LTER site, Petersham, Massachusetts, United States - Inc-BW-C-12-M | ecosystem: Environmental > Terrestrial > Soil >...
ACCTTCCCGCCGACCTCGACCTGATGAACTGGGTGTTTGAAGAGGATCTCCGCGCTGGCCGGATCAAAAGCGCGTTCGACATTAACGATGTATGGACGTCGTCCTATAGCAGCAACACGAACGAAATCATGTGGGGCGCAAAATTTGCGGCGCGGTGCCCGTGGATCACCTGCGTAGTCCGGCTATCGAGTTATGAATGCGGCATGGATCAGCCAACGTATACGCCCACGCAGAAAATCGTGGAGGCCACTGGAACTCTGTTTTTCAAGTTCGGCGATCTGGACTCCACCAAGCCGAGCGGCAGTGTCAAGATCCGTGTCGAGACGATCGTCCACTACATGGCGAAATATTCGCAAGAAATCATTCAGCGCAAACTAGGTTTGCTTGCCCCAAGCTGCCCTTTGGATGACGGCAGAGCATTAACTCAGTCCATTACCGCCGAAGCTATTCCAAAGGCAAAGTCCGTCGGCGTCTGCTGAAAAGAGAGCGAGCTGGTCCACCGCGATGCTCCGAACGCAGGGAATTGCCCGCAGCGCGGCACTCGTAAGCCCTCGCATGCCGATTGTCATTTTTGACAGTGCTGTTTCGTTGTGGCTCGTAGCACTATTAGCTCGGTGCAAAGGGCATTGTCCCTTTTTGCTAACCGCAGATGCTGGAGTGCGCATCGAATGCCATTTCAGAGAACTTGTGTCTGGAGAGAAGATCTAGGTTCGCTCGAGTTCAATGCTTAAAAGGACAATCTATGAAGAAAGTATGGCTAAGTGTTGGATTAGTTGCTGCGCTGGCGTTGCCGGTCGTGGCGCAGGATAAAGAATCTGATCGTGTCGAAAACGCAGGGAAAGTGTTGAAGGAGATTCTGAATGCTCCAGACAGCATTCCGCGGAGCGTTCTCGACAAAGCCGATTGCATCGTGATTCTGCCGTCCGTCCTGAAGTTTGCGATTGGCTTTGGAGGCAGTTACGGACGCGGCGTAATGACGTGCCGTGGCGGCAAGTCCTTCCGTGGGGTCTGGAGCGCCCCGTCGATGATGGCCCTCGAAGGTGGCAGCGCAGGCTTGCAGCTCGGCGGCAATGCGACGGACTTCGTTCTCCTGCTCATGAGCCCCCGTTCCGCTACCAGCATTCTGAGCAGCAAGGTCAAGATTGGCGGAGACGCCACTGCTGCAGCCGGTCCAGTTGGACGCACTGCCTCTGCCGAAACGGATGTCGCTCTGCGTGCCGAAATACTTTCCTATTCGCGCGCTCGTGGACTTTTCGCAGGCATCTCGCTGGCAGGTTCCACTCTTCGTGTTGACAACGGCGCCAACAAAAATCTGTACGGCAAGGAAGTTAGTGGTAGCTCTATTGTCTTCTCGAAATCTGTGCCAGTGCCAGATTCCGCCAAGGATTTGCTCGCGACACTTCAAAAAGTTTCGCCAATAAACAAGAGTGGCAAATAATCGGACGTTTTTCGCCACTCAACTAAGGGTCATTGAGGCGCGTGGGAATATCTCGCTTTTGCCACCTCATTGCGTTTAGCCCGGCAAATGAGAGCCTGTCAGTTCTGACAGTGCAATCGAAGCTCCGAGCAGTAGACCATTGCAACTTGGACTCGTGCTCCAGGTTGGGTCAAATGAAGCGCTTTTACTTCATCTCGATAGCACTTGCTCTCCTTGGCGGCATCTTGCTGGGCTCGTGGAGATCCAGCAGTTCAGCGAAAACGCAAGCTCTGCCGCCTACTTCTATCCTCATCTGCGGGTTAAAAGACCGCCCGTGCGTACGATACCTGATTATTTTCCACGAGCCGACCACCGCTTATGGAGACTCCCAAGGCGAAGGTGTGACCGATTACGAACGAAAAACCATCTCCATCGCGCGAAGCCGGGATCGTTATAGAAACATTCAAGCGCTCCAGCACGAAGTTTTTCATGCAGCGCTTTGGGAGCGGGATTTCCACGACGACAGTGAAAAATGGGATTTGCACGCCTGGATTTATTTTACGGAGGGTGTATTCCCTCTGCTTCTCCACGACAATCCGGATTTCGTTAAGTATGTGATGGAAGAATGATAGAGTTCGTCCTCGCTACCCTGAACAATGCTGCAAAGGGTTATTAGCCAGCCTGCTTTGCCGAGCTGAATGGATCCTGGATATAACTTCACTTGAATGCGGGCACCAAAATAGCCGGCAATGCATGCCGGGCGAAAAAAGGAGCGCTAAATGAGTGCTGAAAATGCCCAGATAACCGGCATGAAGCAAAAAGTGGCGCACGAATTCGAAGAACTTGCCGTGATCTTTTTGTATCTGGCCTTTTTCTTCTGCGCCATAGCGACCTACAGCATGCTGCTGCTCAATAAGCTCCAGATCTCGTATTTCACGTATGGCGCTGCGCTGCTTAACGCGCTGGTGATCGCGAAAGTTATTCTCATCGGAGAATACGCGCACCTTGGCAAGAAGCAAGAAGCCAGGCCATTGTTTTATTCGGCGGTTTATAAGGCATTTTTGTTCAGCTTGCTCGTCTTCGCTTTTCACATCATTGAAAAAGTGATTAAACACCTTGTGCACGGGCAGAGCATTGCACCAGTGTTCCGCGAGGTTCGCATCGATGATCTGCTCGGCCGATGCGTGATCATATTCTGCACATTCATTCCGCTATTTGCATTCAGGGAGATGCAGCGAGTCCTCGGTGAAAAACAATTTCGGGCGCTGCTTTTCAGGGGAAGAGAGGCGCCAAAGTCCGATGGACAGACCAGAGCCTGAGGGGATTGTGCCCTTTAACCGCATTTCTTTCACCCGCTCAATCGCCTCTCACAGATGATTATCCTCGGTCGGCAACGTTGCTCTGGAGCGAATCGCGCAGCGGGCGCGAACGAATACTGAAGACTTGCCAGGGGTGGATGCGGGGCCTCAGCGGCCCCGCATCTGTCTAAGTCTCGCGTTTATTGCGAAAGTTTCACTGGAGGCCCGCTGACACGTTTCCCTTTTAGATCGACGGTCACTTCTACGCGGTCGGCAATCGTCACGAACGGAATGCCATGGGTCATCCCGTAGTCCTTGCGGTCGAAGGCCATTGTCCCTTTAATCGTTCCTTCGCCCGTCCCCGCGCCGGTAACCGTAAAGGTCAGCGATTCGGGTTTAGTCACTCCGCGGATTGTAAAGTCCCCATCCACCTTCACTGTGTCGGGGCCGATGGGTGTGAACTTCGTCGAATGAAACGTGATCAAAGGATCCTGCTTGACGTCGAAGAAATCTTTGCTCTTCAGTTTGCCATCCTTCATACCGCTTCCGCTATTTACGCTGTCTGCCTGAATCTTGATGTCCAAAACTCCCGAAGTGACATCAGCAGACGTAAATGTAACGGTGGCGTCCCACTTATCGAAAGTACCCCTCAATTCTACCGACGCCTTCACGTAAAACGTAACTTGGCTATCTGGCGCCGGCGAAATCGCCAAGACTGGCACTTGTGCCTGGCTCACCGCGGGGAGCAGGCTTGAAGCTAAAAGGCATACGACCGCTAATCTCATTGAATTCCTCCTCAAATATGACGACATGGCCTCGTTCGCAATCTCAGGCTGTCATAAGGTTCCACTCGCTCCTACTGTCAAAACTTACAGGCCATCGCGAATCGTCAAAAACAGAAGGGCTGGCCGGAGTCCTCTCCTAGAGGTGAGACTGGCAGTTTTAACAGTGGCGTATCCCTCGGCCCCCTGTCAGAAACAAGCTGGCAACCTGGAGTTCGACATAAAAATAGACTTAATGTAGGAGGAAGGTATGAGTAAGCGTTACTCCGCATGGCTTGTCCGACTTGCACTTTTTACCGCGTCGATGTCCTCTATCCCGCTACTCCGCCCCAGCGAGGCCAAATCCCAGCCGCAGCAATACCCAATCATGGATGGGGTGGCTAACAAGATCATTGCCAAATACCAGCAGTCAAGCTGCGAGCAGTTGTGGATTCAGAAGTCCCAAAAAGCGCCGCCGACCCCGGAAGAACAAAAAGCTGTGGCATTCCTCAAGAGCGATCCGCAGATGCGGGCTGCCTTCATCAACAAGGTTGCGCCGCCAATCGCGAACAAAATGTTCGATTGCGGAATGATTCCCTGATTTTTCAGCGGGTGATCTGGAGCTGAGGGATTTCAGGGAGGTCCGAATATTTCGCACAAACGATCAGGAGCGCCATTTCCGTTTCGCATCGTGGGCTTGTCCGAAGTTGAGAGCGCAAGGCTCCACTCCGACCCTGTCAAAACTGACACTAGCCCAAACCCATCCTTTCGTCGAGCATAGCGGCGAAGCCTACGATTAGGCCGCTCGGAGAGCAGCTTGGGAATGGCAAGTGGGTCTAAAGGCGTTCGATGGGCCAGTTATTTAATTCTGTGTTCGTCGGAGAAAGCCACGGACCTTCTGATAGCGAGTTTCCCAAGCCACTGTCAACCCAAGCGAACCTTGGTTCGCGCCCGAGTTGGAAATTTTTCCGAATGTGTAAAGAACTGAAGTGGAGAACACAAAATGATCAAAAACTTCACGAAACAATTCTTGACGGTGACTCTATCCGTCCTAGTAATTTTTGGTACAACGCCGTTGGACGCTCAGCAGACGGGTTCGTCCGGGTATTCTGGGCAAGGCGTGCCGTTGACACCAGCAGAATTGCAAGCACTCGTGGCGCCCATCGCTCTGTATCCGGACGCCCTCGTCGCCCAGATCCTCTCCGCTGCGACATTTCCAGACCAGGTTGCCTATTCCCAGAACTGGATTCAGACGAATCCTGAACTTACAGGTTCGACTTTAATGATGGCGGTAAATGATCAAAATTGGGACCCCAGCGTGAAAGCACTCTCACAGTTTCCCTCCGTGCTCGCCAACATGGCGAAGAATCTCAGTTGGACTTCGTCGCTGGGAGAGGCATACAGCACGCAAGCTGCCGATGTAATGACCGCCGTTCAGACACTGCGCGCGAAAGCGTACGCGGCTGGCAACTTGGTTTCCAGCACGCAACTATCTGTCGTGCAGGAGTCGCCTCAAGTCATCGTGATTCAACCTGTGAATCCGCAAGTGGTTTACGTTCCCGTGTACAACCCCGCAGTTGTGTACGGCTACCCTTATGTGGTTCCCGCCTACGTTGCGCCTCCCCCTCCTCCTTCCGTTGCCGCGGCCGCGATCGTAGGCTTTGGAGTTGGTATCGCGGTCGGTGCGATGATGAGCAACAATTGTTGCGCCTGGGGTTATAGCAGCTGGAATTGTGGCTGGCACGGCACCACTGCGGTCGTCTATCACGGCGGAGCGTATTACGGAAATACTGCTTGGCATGGTGGCTACTATGGCTCCAGCGCAAGCGCGTACGGACCGTACGGCAGCGCGCACGCAAGCAACGGCTATAACCCGTCCACTGGCACTTACGCACGCGGCGCCACAGCCTCAAACGGCTACGGCAGCGTAAGTGCCGGTCAAGCGTACAACCCAAGGACCGGGGCCTCTGCCTCGACTGTGCAAGGGTCCAATGCGTATGGCAGCTATGGAGCCTCGACTGCTTCGAAGAACGGCACTACTGTCGACAGCCAGCATCAAACGAACGCGAATGGAACCACCGCACAGATGCACTCTTCGAACGGCGCCTCCGCATACGCCGCGTCAGGCAAGTATGGCAACAGCGCCGCGGTTGGTCAGACCGCCAACGGCGATAAGTATGCGTCAGCGAACGGCAATACATATAAAAACACCGGCAATGGCTGGTCCAACACCAATGGAAGTTCTAACACTGCTAAAGGCTATGGAAGTCAGGATAGGAGCGGCTCGTCCGCCTTCAGCGGAAGCAGCGGCGGAGGCTGGGGCTCCAGGTCGGAAAGTGCTCGCGGTTCGTACAGCAGGGGCGGCGGCGGTGGCTGGGGTGGTCGTAGGTAATCCGGTCGACTGACGCTTCAAACGAAGTCGCCGTTGTGAGTAGCGGCAACGAGATTTCTTGCAAACGATGATTCGGAGGCAAATGTATGTCGCGCGGAATTCGAAAAATAGCTGTTACGGCTCGGTATGTGCTTCTTGCGCTGATCATTCCTCTTGGTGCTTGCAGCAAGTCCGATAAACCTTCCTTCAGGGTATTTGCTTCGCCTGAAGACGCAGGACAGGGGTTGCTGGAAGCGGCAAAGTCAGGAGATCAGAACGCGGTCCTGGCCGTCTTCGGGCCTGAATCGAAAGACATTATTTTTTCGGGCGATGCCACGCAGGACAAAACTACGGTCGACAAATTTGTAGCCGCCTATGGCGTGATGCACCGCTGGCGCAAGATGCCGGATGATGCACAAACACTGATAATCGGAGCAGACAATTTTCCCTTTCCAATCCCGCTCAAGAAAAATGCCGCCGGCGAGTGGTTCTTCGACACGGCTGCGGGGAAAGATGAGATTTTGTCGCGCCGTATCGGCCGCAATGAACTAGCAGTCATTGATATCTGTGGAGCGCTGGCCGATGCTGAGGCCGAGTATTTCTCACAGCGGCTCGCCGACGGCAAGACGAGCCAATATGCCGTGAAGTTCATCAGCGACAGCGGCCAGAAGAACGGTCTGTACTGGGATGCGCCTGAGGGCCAGCCAAAAAGCCCGCTCGGTCCGCTGGTAGCCTTTGCAACCAACGAAGGATATAGCGCAAAGCCAGACGCGCACACGCCCTTCCATGGCTATTACTTCCATATGCTGACCGGGCAAGGCAGTCAAGCGCCTGGCGGTGCGAAGGACTATGTTGTTGACGGAAAGATGGTCAAAGGATTCGCGTTCGTCGCCTATCCGGCAGAGTACGGCAATTCGGGGATCATGACTTTCATCATCAGCCAGGATGGCATCTTGCTTCAGAAAGACTTGGGAAAGACCACCGCAGACATCGCAGCCGCAATGACCAAGTTCGACCCCGATCCCACTTGGACCGTGGCCAAGTAATGAGACGGCAAAAGTTCCTCTACCGCATTTGCGACCTGTCAGCTAAACAACCGATCGCGATGGAAGAAAGAATTCGAAGCAGGATAAAGGAGCGTTCTAATGAATCGTAGTCTTGCAATGAAGCAAGGGAAGCACTCTGCCGCCGGCACAGCTGCTCCAATTTACAGACGCTTCAAGATAATGATTGGAGCCATGGCGTTTGCGGCTGCCATGCCCGCGTTAGCCCAGAGTCCAGAACTGCAACAAAAGCTTGCGGCCGTAAAGCAGGTCATAGCGATCAATAAGCAAAGCTTGCAGACCTATCAATGGACAGAAACAACCCAGCTGACTCTGGATGGAGATCCTAAGCCTCCCACTCAAAATTTATGTCAGTACGGTCCGGGCGGCCAGGTTCAGAAGACTCCTATTGGTCCTCCACCTCCACCCCCCAGTGGTGGCAGATTGAAGCAGAGAATCATTGAGAAGAAAAAAGCGGAAATTCAGGACTACATGACGGAAGTGAAGGGTCTCCTCAGCATGTACGTTCCTCCCGACCCACAGAAAATGCAGCAGGCCTATGGGTCCGGCAATGCTTTCTTGAATCCCCAAGGTGGGCTCACCAATTTGGTTTTCAAGAATTATGCGCAACAGGGCGATCAGATGACCCTTACTTTCGATCCTTCCGGCCCGAAAGTGATCTCCTTGAGTGTTAACACCTACATGGGACAAGAGAAGGACGCCGTCACGTTGCAAGTTCAAATGGCCAGCCTGCCCGATGGAACCAACTACGTCCAGCAGACGGTTCTTAACGCCACCGCCAAGAAGCTCGTGGTGACCACGACCAGCACCAATTACCAGAAAATGGGCCAGTAATGCAGCAGCGTGGAGGCGATCGGCCCGCAATCCTTGAGTCGACACCTTCACGTTAATTTTCTCCGGAGCAAGTCTGCTTCGGAAGCAATGAAACGAAAACGAATGGACCATCTATCTGACGATTTTAAGGCTCCGATTTTCCTGCCGCGGAGAAGGCTTTATGAGATTCGGCTACCGAAGTAGATTAGCTGGGAGATTCTACGATCAAAGCAGGGCCAAGCAGAGGCAAAGGCGGCTTCATCGACTGATTGCAAGGCTTCTCCAATTCCTCCAACACTTCCAATACTAATGCCGTCCTTTACGACTTAGGGGAACTCGTCGTTGCGGATGCAGTTTTGGCCGAGACGCATCGAAAGCCCAGATGATTTGTTCCCGTACTAACCTCGCCCTTGCCGCGCGTTCCCACCATGTACCGCGAGCAATACTGATCCGTGCAAAGAAACGAGCCGCCTCGATGGACTTTTTTCTTCTCCGACGGTTCGGCCGGATCATAGGGAGCAGTTGGACCCTGCGGGTTGCGCGCAACGCCGCCCGCGACAGCTAGCCGTGCATAATAGTCCGGTCGATACCAGTCCGAAGTCCACTGCCAGACATTTCCTGCCATGTCGTACAGTCCGTATCCATTGGGCGCATATTGCGACACCGGAGCCAGCCCGGTGAAACCGTCAGTGCCTACGTCTTGGTTGGGAAAGTGTCCCTGGTAAGTGTTTGCCATCCACTTTCCTTTAGGCCTGAACTCATCTCCCCAAACGAAAGGCTTTCCCGCAAGTCCGCCACGCGCCGCAAATTCCCATTCCGCTTCGGTAGGCAGCCGCTTATGCGCCCATTTCGCGTAAGCTTCCGCATCTTCATAAGCGATCTGGACGACCGGATAGTTTTCTTTCCCTTTTACCGAACTCTTCGGGCCGGTTGGGTGGCGCCAATTTGCGCCTTTGACATAAGTCCACCACTGAAGGTGGTCATTCAAGGCTACCGCATGATCCGGAGCAACAAAGACTACCCCGCCAGCGACTAGATTTTCTGGTGGAGCGCCCGGAAAGTCCTCGGCGCGAGGAGCTTTCTCTGCGACGGTTACGTAGCCTGTTGCTTTCACGAACTCGGCGAATTGCGCGTTGGTCACATCGGTTTTGTCCATGAAAAAGCCGTCGACGTACACCCTGTGGATGGGCCGCGAATCTTTCGTGGCTTGCATCCCGACTTCATTCATGTCCGGAGGATCCTGCGCTCCCATGGAGAACTCGCCGCCCGTGATCCAAACCATTCCCTGTGGCACAGTGGCCGGAACAGGCGTCTTGTTCGGTACGGTCGGTAGGAAACTCGCGTTGGTGGGCGCAGGCTCCGGCGCAGTGGCTGCTGCAGTGTGACCGGCAGCCGGGACAGACGGCGCGGCAGCATGGTCGGCGGTCGGAGTAGACATCGCAGCCGACGCAGGGGACCTTGTATACAGCGCCAGACCGACGATTCCTGCGAATAGAAGAGCCGCCACAACAAATGCTAAGACCCCCCGCCCAGTCAATGAAGCTGGGTTTGATGTGGCGGTCTTTTGGGCGTGTTTTCTTGCCACTTTCAACGTCCCTTCCGGTAAATCTATTTGAGAGTTAGGGTGGCACCAAACAGTACCCCGGCAGTCGTGAAATCGAAAGTGACGGGGTGGCTACCGCGGTAGTCCAGATTTAGATAACGATACCCCGCCTGTAGGGTTAAAGCAGGCTTGATTCTGTAACCTATCAAGCCAGCCACCTGGTACTCGAGCTTCGAGCCAGTATTCCAGCCTCCAACGTCACCCAAGATATTGACCACGATTTTCGGTGAGAGATCCAGTTGAATGCGTCCGCCTACGAGCGGGTCCACGAAGTTCTGCGAGCCTGTAAAATTAAGGCCAAGCACGGATGGATTGAAGCTCAAACTCTCACCGAAGTGCCAGAAGCGAAATCCAGTCAAAGCGTCAATTTTGATTTTTTCCTGATCGATGAAGCGATAGCCGATTTTCGGAGCCAAAAAAAACTCAGTAGCATGAATCTTGGCGCCAATAGCCCCGTCGCTAATTGCCGGGGGGAGCGGGATTGCCTTGTCATCCTCGAGCCTGATCCAAAAAATGTCCATGGATGTGACGATTCGCTTGTAGCGAGCTTCGACGGCACCCATCAGTCCAATTTGAAAATTCGACAAAAGATCGCTTGGGCTAGCCTTGAAGCCCAAGCCGTTGCCGTTCGGGCCGATCGCGGTGCCGTGGACTCCCGGAAACCAAAGGTAGGGACTCACAGCAAAATGCCATGCGTCATCCGGCGTGGACTTGGCAGCCTGGGGAAGAGATGCGCCAGCGGAATCGCCGCTGGTTGGCTGCTCAGCGTTGACGGAGTCTGCGACAACGGAAGCTGGGGCAGCGCTATCCGAGGCAACCCATGGTTTCAGTGTGTTCGTTCCGAACGGGTACGCATTGTCCGAAGTAACTGGACTTGCTTGAGCGCGGCCCTCAGTGACAGCGACGAACAGAAACAGGCTAAGAGTCAAGGCTGTGAAGAGCGCCGTGGTTACAAGTTTCTTCGTGGATGGCATCGAGGGTTCCTTTGTAAGTTTTGAGACAAGCGAAACGTATCGCCGCCACCTGTAGTTCGTCCAAACAGCGAGTGAGCAGAGAAACTTGACGGAATGAACCCTCATCTCGCTGCGCGGGTTGCAAGGCAGTTTGAGAGCCCTAATTGCGAATTAGTTCCATCGCGCCCGGCCACGGGAAGGATGCCTTCTTCCGGGGCACTGGGAGAACTGTCAAAACTAACAGGCCGACTGTCAGTTTTGTCAGTACTCCCGGGAGTCAGATCGGCTCACGATGAGCCGTGACCGAATCGAGGCCGCTTACCGGTCAGACCATCTCCCACTATTGCGTCCTGGAAAAACTTGGCGGGGGCGGGATGGGTGTGGTCTATCGGGCGGAAGACCTCAGCCTCCACCGGTTTGTCGCACTGAAGTTCCTTCCTGACCATCTCTCTCGCGACCCGCAAATGCTTGAACGTTTTCGGCGGGAAGCGCAAGCCGCATCTGCTCTGAATCATCCAAATATCTGCACGATTTACGCGATTGGCGAGGAAAACGGCCAAACCTACATGGCGATGGAGTTGCTCGATGGGCAGCCGCTGAACCAACGCATCGCCGCGGGTCAGTTCGAAATCGAGACGTTGCTGGACTTGAGCATTGAAATTGCGGACGGGCTCGAGGCCGCGCACGCAGAGGGCATCGTTCATCGCGACATCAAGCCCGCCAATATTTTTGTCACCAAGCGCGGTCACGCCAAGATCCTCGATTTTGGACTCGCGAAAATCACCCCGGGGAAAGGCAAACTTCCGTCGGGTGCCATCGCTGATTTCGGAGCCACAATGGGCGCGACCCTGGATGGCTTAACCAGTCCGGGAACCTCCGTGGGTACCGTGTATTACATGTCACCGGAACAAGTTCGCGCGAAGGAATTGGATCCACGGACAGACATATTCTCTTTTGGCGTCGTCCTCTATGAAATGGCTACTGGGACCATGCCCTTCCGAGGGGAAACTTCGGGCGTAATCACGGAAGCTATTTTGAATCGAACCCCGCCAGCCCCCGTTCGTCTCAACCCTGCCGTTCCTCCGAAACTTGAAAGCATAATTAGCAGAGCGATGGAGAAGGACATCAGTCTGCGTTACCAGAATGTGGCGGACATGCGGGCCGAATTGAAACGGCTCAAGCGAGACAGTGACCCGGGCCGAGTACTCCTAAGCGAAGAAGATCTCGTGGGCTTGCCAACTGCAAGCGGGGCGCGCTTCAGTGAAAATAAGGGGCCAGCTTTTCCGCAGGCAGTAGAGAAGGGGGCAGGATGGGGTCCGCACTGGAAACTCTTGCTTCCCATGGCCCTATTCCTGACCGTAATCCTCACCGTTGGGGTTTTTTATTGGCGTTCACGGGCCGCAATCAGGTTGACTGACAAAGATACCCTGGTGCTGGCTGACTTTGAGAACAAGACCGGCGATTCGATCTTCGACGGAACGCTTCGAGAGGGCTTGGCGGTGCAGCTGCAGCAGTCACCGTTTTTAACATTATTGCCTGGGCCAGAAGTGCGGCGAACATTGCAATTGATGGGACAACCCGCCGACGCGCGAATTACACCGGAAATGGGGCGTGAAATCTGCGAACGCGAGGGTCTGAAAGCGTACATCTCCGGGAAAATCGCCCCGCTGGGAAGCCATTATGTTCTTACCCTTGTGGCAGCCGATGGTCATAGCGGCGCGATGTTAGCACACGAGCAGGTGGAGGCCGCGAGTAAGGAGCAGGTGCTCGAATCGCTTTCGCAGGCGGCCACACAGCTGCGCAAACAGTTAGGTGAGTCCCTTAGTTCCGTCGAGAAGTACGATACACCCGTGGAGCAGGCCACAACGCACTCGCTCGAGGCGCTGCAAGCGTACAGCTCGGGATATAGAACGAAGGATGAAAAAGGCGATGAAGCGGCCGTGCCATTTTTCGAGAGAGCCGTTCAACTCGACCCGAATTTTGCCATGGCCTACGCCTTGCTCGGGACAAGTTATCAGAATCTAGGCGAGCGGAGCCGTGGCGCACAGCTGGTTGGAAGGGCCTATGAATTGAGCGGGGGGGTGAGCGAGAGAGAGAAATTCTACATCGATTCCTATTACTTCGATCTTGTCACCGGCGATCTGGAGAAGGCCCGAAAGGTGTATGAACAGTGGGCCCAGGTCTATCCGCGGGAGGATAAGCCGGTAGGCAACCTAGGTCTCCTCTACGGCTATCTAGGACAATACGAAAACGGTCTTCTAAAGACGCACGAGGCCCTGCTTCTGCACCCCGGAAGTAGCTTGCGATATGGCAACCTCGTCCAGAACTATCTCAGGCTCGATCGTCTCAGTGACGCCAAATCAACCGCCAGAGAAGCGCAGTTAAGGAAGCTGGACTCTCCGTTTCTCTGCCTCTACTTATATCAGATCGCTTTTCTGGAGAACGAGCCATCTGGGATGGCGCAACAAGTGGTTTGGGCAGCGGGTAAGCCGGGAGTGGAAGACATTCTGTTGGCTGTCGAAGCCGACTCCGCGGCATATTTGGGGCGGCTGAAGAAAGCTCAAGAGTTTGACCGCGAAGCGGCCGCCGCTGCTAGGCGCGTAGGAGAAAACGAGACGGCAGCTGATTACGAGGCAGATGCGGCTCTGCGGGAAGCCCTGTTCGGCAACCCTGCTGCCACACTCCAGCGCGTCGAAGCTGCTCTGGTGCTTTCAACAAACGCACGCGACGTGGAGTTTGCTGTCGCGCTAGCGCTGGCGCTCTCGGGAGAGGTGGTACGAGCGCAGACTCTTGCGGACAGCTTAGCTAAGAGTTTTCCTCAGGACACCATCGTCAAATTCAACTACCTGCCGACAATCCGCGCCCAACTCGCACTCGACCATCATGATTTTTCGAAGGCCATAGAGGCTCTGGACATTGCGGCTCCCTTTGAGTTAGGGCAACCCGGCGATGCCTCGTTCATGCCAGCTCTCTACCCCGTTTATATTCGAGGGGAATCATATTTGGCGGCGCATCAGGGCAGGGAAGCTGCAGCCGAGTTCGAGAAAATCCTCAATCATCGTGGAGTTGTGACCAACGAACCTATCGGTGCGCTGGCACATCTCGGTCTTGCACGCGCCTACGCATTGCAGGGCGATACAGCAAAAGCACAGGCCGCGTATCAAGATTTTCTTACACTCTGGAAAGACGCCGACCCTGAGGTTTCCATCCTTATCGCTGCTAAATCCGAAAATGCAAGACTGCAATAACTTTTGCCATAGGGAACTCACGCGTTACTTGCCGAGGTGCGCGAGGGCACTACGGAGTGGGGCGTCGGAGATCCGGATCACACCGACGTAAGGATTGTTCAGCTCCAAGATTAAGAAGATCGCGAAGGAAACCGAGATCGCAGAAACGAGTAGAGTGACGAACACAGTTGCGTTGCGTGGAGCGAAGAGCCCAAAGCTGATGAAAAGGGCGGTGAGCCAGAAAATCAACACCATTAACAACGGCACGGATCCCGAACTCGCTCGCTGTTCATACATCAGCCAGCGTGTTTGCCCGAGGCCGATCACAAGGCTCAAGGCCTGGGATTGAGCCGCGTGCTGGGCATCGTTCTTCGGCGCAAGCGATTGCATCTTATCGTACAGAGCCTCGGGGTTTGAGGTTACCGGCTCCGATTGGGAAAGGCCAGTGCGGTCGCTCGACCACATCTGCTCGATGGCCCCGACAACCGATCTGCGCAGCTCATCTCGGGCTTCCTTCGCCTCCGGGCCATAATGGGCAAGGACGCGGTCAAGCAAGATCGTCTTGCTGGACATCTCTATAAGTTCGTTCTTCTGCGTGTCGTACGAAGCCTTGGCTGAAGCGATCAGCGAGCCTAGAGCAAGCGCTGACATCGTCGAGACAAGCGCCATCGTTACCTTCACTGCATCTTTCGAGTCCGAATTCATGTGGCGCTCGGGCAATGCGGTCCGAAGCAACATGCCGAGCATGGCGCCCCCAAAAGCGAACGCGAAGGTCATCGAACCAATTTCGATAGAGTTCATACTCATGCAGATCACACTCCCGTCATGGAGATGTTACCGCCCGTGGGCGGCGATCTTTGGCCCTGCTGAAGGTTGGGCACCGCGTTCTTCTGAAAGAATGCGGTTCTGTGTTCCCGGCGTCCACTGTAAGTTCTACCAATCGCCGCCTGGTAGCCTTCGGCCGATGACGGTGGTTAAGTCGATGCCAGCGAGGAACATGCTGATCGCTCGTTCGTTCGGAAGGTGAGTCTTAGGATCGGAACGCTATGGCACCCCCGTTGCTTAAGTGTCCCAACAGGGCTCCAACTGTTATTTTTACCAGTGTCCTAGCTTTCCCAGGCCGTTGTGCTATACCAGACCAAAGCAGCAGCTTGTAGAGGTGGATCAGGCTCAGGCGAGTTGTGTCCATCGGCAGTATTTTACTTGTTCAAGTCTAGTCCAGAGCTTCCGAGGTTGTTCGGAAAGCGACGGCCTTGCGCAAGAGAGAGAAGATGAGGTAGAAACTCCCAATAATGCGGTTTAGCCCATCGGCTGGCGGCTTATCGCACCTCCGAATTTTCAGTCTATTCGGGAGGGCTTCGCGAAGCGTCCTCCGATCTGCCTGGATTGCCACGATGGCGCGAACCGTCTTGGTTGTCTTCGTACTATCCTCTGTCTGCGGAGCTCAATCCAATGAACCCAAACGTGTTCTGATTATTTCGCAGGAGGATCTCACCTGGCCGGCCTACCGCCTGATCGACGAAAATGCCCGCACCGTGCTGCGTGCAGGCTCGCCGGAAGGCATTCTCATTTTCAGTGAGCATCTGGATCGCGTCCATTTTCCGGATCAAAAATTTCAAGAACAGCAGAAGGCTTGGATTCAGCGAAAGTACGCGGATGCCAAAATCGATCTGGTGATTGGAGTTGCGGACGTTCCGACAGATATCTTTCCGGGCGTGCCGGTGCTTCATGTGGGCACCGATCCGCTGAAGAAGCGTTCTGTTTCGTCGGCGTCTGCAAAAGGGGTCACCACGATTTGGATCGAGCTTGATGCGCGAAAAACGCTCGAAGCAGCGCGCCGGATCCAACCGGCGGCACGCCAGGTGGTGGTTATTGGAAGCTCTTCGACCACTGGTCAAAACCTGATCGATCAAGTTCGTGATCAAATCGGCGGTGAACTGGATCATATGCCGGTCACTTATCTGACGAATCTCACGATGCAAGAAATATACGATAAGGTGGCGACTCTCGGACCCGATTGTATGGTGCTTTACGTAAGTTTTGCCCGGGATGTGGAGGGGCGCCAGTTTATAAGTACAGAAGTCATGTCTAAAATCAACGCAGTTTCTAAGGCTCCTGTGTATGTCGTTCTGGAGACCAACGTTGGCTTGGGAGCGGTCGGAGGCTACGTAACCAGTTTTGCGGAATTAGGCAAGCAAGCCGGCGAGATGGGGCTTCAGTTGCTTGCGGGCAAACACCCCGAAGATGCAATCGCGAGAAGTGAGTACGTTTTTGATTGGCGTCAACTTCAACGCTGGAAGATAGCAGAATCCGTGCTTCCTATCGGCAGCATCGTTTTATTCCGACAGCGCTCCGTTTGGGAATCTTACAAGCGGTACATTCTTGCCGCCATTTTGCTGTGTCTGTTAGAGACGTTGCTCCTTCTTAGCCTGCTGCGGCAACGAAGGGCAAAGAGGGATGTCGAAACCTCTCTGATTGAGCGACTCACTTTTGAAAAACTGCTTTCCGACCTTTCCACGAAGTTTATCAGCCTGCCTGAGGACCAGGTCGACGTGAATATCGAGCAAGGGCTCGGCCGGGTCGCGGAGTTTCTGGAAATGGATCGGGTGACTCTATTCGAATTTTCCATGGACAAGACGGAACTGAAATCAGCCTTCTCCTGGGTACGAGGAGGAGTCACTCCTGCTCCCACTGTCGTAAAGGCGGCCGAGCTACCGTGGTGGCGAGGCCGGCTCCTTGCCGGTGAGGTGTCTTTCGCTACCGACGGGAAATCCTTAGCGCCCCCGGAGCAGGAATATTTCCGCCGCATGGGAATCTTGTCGGCAGCCACAGTTCCGCTAATGGTGAGCGGTGAAATCAATGGCGCCATATCGTTTGTTTGTACGAAGCGCAGGGTGAACTGGACGCAGGATTTGTTGAGCCGCGTCAGAGTCCTGGGAGAAGTTTTCTGGAATGCGCTTCAGCGCAGGCGTTCAATGCAAGCCGTGCTCACTAGTCAGGCAGTTCTGCGCGAGAGCGAAGAACGCTTTCGCTTGGTTGCAAACACGGCGCCCGTTCTCATCTGGATGTCCGGCACGGACAAACTTTGCACTTTCTTCAACCAGGGTTGGTTGAGCTTCACTGGCCGGTCGATGCAACAGGAACTGGGAGAAGGTTGGCTGATCGGGGTGCATCCTGAGGATGTCCACCGTTGTATCAGAACCTACTCGGCATCGTTTGATGCTCGCGCCCCTTTCGAAATGGAATACCGGCTGCGGCGATTCGACGGTGAGTTTCGCTGGGTTGTTGACTATGGGACGCCCAGGTTCGAAATCGACGGCACCTTCTGCGGATATATCGGTTCGGCGGTCGACATCACGGAGCGGAAGTCGTCCGAAGAATCCCTGCACAGCTTGAGCGGACGCTTGATCCACGCCCAGGAACAAGAACGTGCGCGCATCGCCAGGGAACTCCACGATGACTTCAGCCAACGCTTGGCACTTCTGGGTATTAGCCTCGGGCAGCTCTGGAAAGATTTGCCGGAGTCGCAGGTCGGGCAACGAACCGGTGTTCTGGAAATACTGAAGGGAACCAAGGAAATGTCTTCGGACCTTCATTCTCTCTCGCATCAACTACATTCCAGCAAACTGGAGCTTGTCGGTCTCGTGTCGGCTCTAAGCGGCCTTTGTAAAGAAATGGGAGAGAAGTACAAGATTGATATCCATTTCACCAAAAGCGGAGCCCTCCCCAAAATCGCGAAGGACGTGGAACTGTGTCTATTTCGAGTCACCCAGGAGGCGCTCGGCAACGTGGTTAAACATAGTCAGTCCAAGGGCGCGCAGGTGGAACTGGGCGCGAACTCAATGGGCGTCAGTCTTCGCGTCACCGATGCGGGCAAGGGCTTTGAACCTGACCTCAGTAATCCTGCGGCGGGAATTGGGTTGGTTGGCATGCGCGAGAGGCTGAGGCTTGTGGGTGGAAGACTCTCCGTGAAGTCGGAACTTTTGCATGGAACTGAAATTATCGCCGAGGTACCGCTGGCCTCCTCCGTGAATTAAGCGCAACTGGAGCACTTACTCTGGAGAAATGAAATTCCAGGCCGCAAAGTGCGGAGTGCGGCGGACAGATTTCCCGTAATGGTACTCTTGCGAGTCAAAGCAATCGCCGAGCAGATGCGTTGCGGCACCAAGCCCCGCAGTACCTGTGCTCAGACTTCCCGATTTTTCCTCACAACTAGTAATTTCTACCAATAGCCAGCCGTTTGCGATGCTGCGACAGTGGGTGCGGGGTCTGGCCAAACGGTTGTGGAAATTAGTTCCAGGCGGGAGCGAGTTGGGCAAATCGAGCTAGCTTTGAAACTCGACTCCGGCAGTTGGACCAGACGAACCACACAGGGTGAAATACCCATGTCTCTACGACGGGTCGTAGTGGCGGATGATCTTGCGCTCGTATTGAGCGCGGTGTCCGGGTTATTGCGAGAGTCGTTCGATGTTGTTGCCACGGCCTCCGATGGCGCGGCCGCTCTGGAAGCAATCTTGGAGCACGAGCCGGAGTTGGCCATTTTGGACATTTCGATGCCAGGCATGAGCGGAATCGATGTCGCGAGAGAGGCTAAGAAGCGCTCCACCAAGACCAAGATCGTATTTCTCACCGTCCACGAGGACGCTGACATCCTGGCGGCTTGTCTTTCGGTGGGAGGGCTCGGTTACGTCATTAAAGTTTATATGAATAATGATCTTATTCCGGCGATGAATGCGGCGCTGCGCGGGCGAGTATTCGTTTCCCGTTTCTCCTAGAAGTTATAGGCGCCATGGGGAAGAAAGCGTCGAGATAGATCGTTTCCAGGCGGCTGACCGTTGAATACGAGGATGAATTGAATTCAGGAGGAAGCATGATCAGACGCAACTACCCTTGGATCTTCATGCTGGCGCTGCTTACCGCGGCGATGTCGGCTATCCCGCTGCTTCGGCCCAGCGAGGCCAAAGCTCCGCCGCAGCAATACCCGGTCATGGACGGAGTAGCTGACAAGATTATTCTGAAATACCAACAATCAAGCTGCGAGCAGCTGTGGATCAAGAAGTCTGAAAAAGCGCCGCCGACGATTCAAGAACAAAAAGCCGTCGCATTTCTAAAGAGCGATCCCCAGATGCGTATCGCGTTCATCAACAAGATCGCTGCGCCCATCGCGAACAAAATGTTCGATTGCGGCATGATTCCCTAAGAGCGTCAGAGTATCGAGCTAGTGGCTGGCGGCGCGGAAGTTGCTGCGGCGGGCAGGGAAGTAAGTTTGCGCGGTCTCGCGCTCTGCGAGGATGGCTATCAGGACGTTTGGCCAGGATTGAAGAGCCGGGCTAAAGCCCGGCACCTACAAAGTCTACCTACATCGACCAATTGTGCAGGCCACCTGTGTTGACGCGAAGACGGGCGCAGTGTGCCGTGCCCCTACGGTTGCTTGTCGTCGAATTTCTTAGGCTGACGTTTAGTCTCCCCCTCATTTTTTGTAAGCGTTGCTGATAAAGGACTTAGTCTGGCTGTGGGTGGATCAAGAATTTCCTGGGCGGGTGTAGATGTTGGTTCCAAAGGAGTTGGTGGAGGGATTGTGGGGGCGTCGACGGGGGAAGCCGCGGACTGCGGAGAGGGCAGCGATGGGTGGTGTAGGACTCGTGGGAATTGAGGTTGGTTGGGGGTTGTGGTCGACGGGATTTGGTGTGGGCGGCGGGGCCGAGTTGGGGCGGGGAGGAAATATGGAACGGGCAGCGGCGAGGGCGGCTTGGGTGTCGGCGGGCGAGGGGCGCGCGCCGGGCGGCGGTTGCGGCGGTGGGGTTTGCGTGGGTTGTTGTTGTTCGGGAGTGTCCGCAAGATCGTCCGCGGAATCGTCGTCGGATTCGTCCTCGAATTCATCTTCGGATTTGTCTTCGGGATCGGGGTCGGACTCGGCGCTGGGATCAGGCGGGTAGATATGGTCGTGGTTGGCGGTGACGGAGGTGACGATGGTCTCGCGCCAGTCGTCGGTGCCGAAGGCGTTGATGAATTCTTGTTGGGCTTGGCGAGTGGACTGCATTAGGGTTTGGAGCATATAGGCTACCGTGCGGGCTACACGGGGTTTGATTTCGCCGCGGATTACGGCGGGGATTAGGCGGCCGAGGGCAGTGTTTAGGTCGTTGGCGGAGAGGTAGTCGTTGGAGAAAAAGTAGGTTAGGTCTTTGGCTAGTTTTTCGGTGACTTGGGATTGGGATTCTTTTTTAGCGTGATAGAAGCAGAAGTGGGGATGGCTGCTGATGCGCGGGGTGCGGCAGCGGCGGCCATCTTCGTAGCTGAATAGACAGAGAGATACGCGGTCCTTTGGACTGAGAGAAGCCATAGGAGTCTCCTTGATTTGAATTTTTAGTTTTGGATTAGGGATTCGGAAAAAGAAAGAGCACAGGCAAGAGTGCCTGTGCTACATCAGAGAAAAGAGCACAGCCAGGATTCATCGCACAAGGCGCAATGGAGAAGAGTCTGGCTGTGCCACAAAACATGGGCCTGAAAATGAAAACGCCTCGCGGGTGGCGAGGCGTAATACTCAACGCAACAATTATACCGCAGCTATAGCGCATCTCAAATTAAAAAGTTCGGGCCAAAAAAGAGAGAAGAGTCAAATCCTGCATCCTTAAGAAAACCCTAAAACCGAAGGCTGCGGCACTCCTTCTCGTGCGTGCTTCAACCGCCAGCCCGCCGCTGAGTGTAATTTTTGACAATTACAACCACATGGGACAAAAGGCAGTATCCCCGAGTCGCAGCGATTTCGTTGCGATATTCGGCGAAGAATTAGCACTCAGAATTTTTGCGCCAGGTCAGAAAAGAGGAGAGGAGAAAGCTCATGAAGAGATTTGGAAGGATGGCCACCGCTATTGCAGTAGTTCTCGTGGTTCTTGGGCTCGCAGCACCGCAGCGCACCTCAGGGCAGCAGAAGAAACCCAACATCCTTGTGATTATGGGTGACGATGTCGGCTGGTTCAACATCGGCGCTTACCATCGAGGCATCATGTCGGGTAAGACGCCCAACTTGGATAAGCTCGCCGCTCAGGGGATGATGTTCACCGACTACTATGCCGAGGCGAGCTGCACGGCGGGCCGCGCGAATTTCATCACTGGCGAACTTCCAATCCGCACTGGTCTGACGACTGTTGGCCAGGCGGGAGCGGACGTAGGACTGCCAGATCAAGCCGCTACTATCGCTAGCGCCTTGAAAGTGCAGGGCTATGAGACCTTCCAATTTGGCAAAAATCACCTCGGTGATCTAAATAAATATCTGCCGTGTCTCCACGGATTCGACGAATTTTTCGGCTACCTATATCACCTCGACGCCATGTCCGATCCTTATTGGTTCGACTATCCTCAGGACTGGATTGATAAGACTGGACCGCGCACAGTGACCCACTGCTGGGCCAGCGACAGCGATGACGCCACAGTAATGCCACGCTGGGGCAAAGTCGGAAAACAGAAAATCGAGGACGAGGGCCCGCTACCGCCATTCCCCAACATGAAAGATATGCAAAATTGGCAGACGGGCAAGCCCGCGAAGTACGACATGGAGACTTTCGACGAAGTGCTGGTTGGCCGCTCCAATGGGGCGATGGACAAGGCCAAAAAGGACGGCAAACCGTTCTTCATTTGGCACAACACCACCCGCATGCACGTCTTTACGTACCTTCCGCCCAAATATCAGGCGATGATGAATCACGACACGAACTACAACGTGGAAGAAGCTGGCATGGCGCAGATGGACGATAGCATCGGAGCCCTGCTACAGCACATCGAAGAAATCGGTGAAACGGATAACACCATTGTCATCTTCACGACCGACAACGGCGCAGAAGTATTCACCTGGCCCGATGGCGGCATGACTCCGTTCAAGGGCACCAAGGGCACCACTTTCGAAGGTGGGTTCCGCGTTCCTGCCATCATCCGGTGGCCGGGCCACGTCAAGCCGGGCTCGGTCGAGAATGGTATCTTCTCCGGCCTAGATTGGTTCCCCACTCTCATGCACGCTGCCGGCAACCCCGACATTACCAATCAACTGCTGAAGGGCGTGAAGCTCGGAGACCGGACCTACAAGAACCATCTTGACGGTTACGACCAAACAGCCCTGATAACCGGCGCCGGACCATCCGCGCGTCACGAGATCTTCTACTTCGGGGGACCGCACCTAGGGGCAATTCGTATGGATGATTTCAAGTATCAGTTCATCCAACAGCCCTACGGCTGGCCAGGGGAAAAGATCGAAACCGACATGCCGGTTGTAGTCAACCTCCGGCAAGATCCCTTTGAGCGTTTGTCGAGTCTTCGCGGGGAGACCCCCAATACAGGCGCCTTCGGCTACGGAAACGAATTCTATGCGCGTGAATTCTGGCGTTTCGTAGTTGTCCAGGAGTTGGTGGCCAAAACGGCAGCGTCGGCCATCGAGTACCCACCCATGCAGGATCCGGCTTCCTTCAACTTGGATGCCGTCAAGGCCAAGATCCAGGCGGCTATTAAGTCGCGCGAAGGCCAGTAGTAAAACTCGCAAGCTGGCGGGCGACTCGCAAGGGCCGCCCGCCAATTTTGCAAATGATGGTTCGTGCTCAAGATGTAAGTAGCGGCGGCACAGGGGAAACGAAAATGAGCCGCTGAGTATTGAGGAAAAAGCAGTGCCGCAATTTCTGTACGAAGATCCCCAAGTTAGCGTTGCATTTGCGAGCAAAGGTGCCGCCCACTAACGACTAGTAATTCGATCGCGGGATGACTCGCTAAAATTTCAGAACAGCGACCTTCATTCGGCTCATAGGTAAGACTTCTGATTGTTCAATACGAATAATTTAGTAGGACCGCATTTCTATGCCTGGCGGCGGGTTCTTTCGGCTTCTTGGCCGTTCGCGGCTGAGTGTCACTTTTGACAGTTACAACCTCTTGGGACAAAAGGCAGTATCGCGCAGTCTCGCGGTTTGTCGCGCCATTTAGCGAAGAATCTCCTGTAGATTTTCTGGTCGAGTGAGAAAAAGGAAGAGGAGGATGTTCATGAAGTGTATCGGCAGAGCTGGTCTGGTTTTTGCGGTATTTCTTGTTGCTTTGGGTATGGCAGGCACACCGGCAGCCAATGCGCAGGCAAAGAAGCCCAATATTCTGGTGATCATGGGCGATGACATCGGGATATCGAACATCGGCGTCTATAGCCACGGCATGATGGCGGGCAAGACGCCGAACCTCGACAAACTCGCGAAGGAAGGCATGCTGCTCACGGATTATTACGCCGAGGCCAGCTGCACGGCGGGCCGCGCGAACTTCATCATGGGCGAACTTCCCATCCGCACGGGTATGACAACTGTTGGCCAGGCTGGCGCGGCGATCGGCATTCCGGCGGAAGCCGTCACGATCGCTACCATTCTGAAAGCGCAGGGCTATGCAACCGGCCAGTTCGGCAAGAACCATCTTGGCGACAAGAATGAATTCCTGCCCACGGTCCACGGCTTCGATGAATTCTTCGGCTATCTGTATCACCTGGACGCCATGGAAGACCCGTTCCACCCCAACTATCCGCAGAACCTCTTGAATGTCGTTGGGCCGCGCAACCTGGTTCATTCCTGGGCGACCACAACGGATGACGCAACCGAAATGCCGCGCTGGGGCAAGGTCGGCAAGCAGAAGATCCAAGATGAAGGACCGTTGCCGCCGCACCCGACGAACGGGATCAAATACAACATGGAGACAGTGGACGACCTGATCCGCGACCTCTCCCTCGCGTTTATTGACAAGGCCAAGGCCGATGGCAAGCCGTTCTTCGTCTGGCTGAACCCGACGCGCATGCACGTGGTCACGCACCTGTCGCCGAAATATACGGCGATGATGAACTCGGAGAATGGCTGGAGCATAGAAGAAGCCGGCATGGCGCAGTTGGATGACGACATCGGACTCGTGATGCAACATCTGAAGGATGCGGGGTTGGACGATAACACCATCGTCGTTTTCACCACCGACAACGGCACCGAAACGTTCACCTGGCCCGATGGCGGCACCACGCCGTTCGCACAGGCGAAAGGAACGATCATGGAAGGCGGCTTCCGCGTGCCGTGCCTTGTGCGCTGGCCCGGCCATGTTCCTGCGGACTCCGTGGGGAACGGCATCATGTCCGGCTTGGACTGGTTGCCTACGTTCGCGGCCCTTGCCGGGGTCCCGAACATCACCGAGCAGTTGCTGAAAGGAGTGAAATTCGGCGACCGGACTTACAAGAACCATCTCGACGGTTATGATCAGACCGCCATGCTCACCGGCAAAGGCCCGTCCACGCGCCACGAAATCTTCTATCTTGGCGAAAGCACGATTGGCGCGGTGCGCATAGACGACTACAAGTATCGTTTCATCGACCAACCCCAAGGCTGGCTGGGGGTCAAAAATCATCCGGACGTGCCTACGATTATCAATCTGCGGCTCGACCCATTCGAGAAAATGGGCTTTCCAGAAGATATGACCAAGAATGGATCGCTGATGTTTTTCGGTGATTGGTACATGTATCAATTCTGGCGTTTTGTGTTCGTTCAGCAAGTGATGGGCAAGGAAATCCAGACCTTCCTGGAATTCCCGCCGATGCAACGAGGAGCAAGCTTCAACCTCGATGCCCTGAAAGCTGAAATGGCCGCCAAGATGGCCCAGGCGGAAGCGGCTTCGAAAGGCCCGAGCAACTAACAGAAACCAACGTCGTGGCGGGCGGCTCGAAAGAGCCGCCTTCCTTTTTGCAAGTAATGAATCGAGTTAGCGGCATTGGACTGTTCTGAATCCGCGAACTCCAGGCGCGGAGAAATGGGATGACAACCCGAGCGGTATCGGCGATCGCTGCTGTGGTTGAGATGATTGCCGGATTTGCCCTCATCGCCAATCCTAGTTTTTTCGTCCATTTGCTTATAGGCGCCCCGCTTTCTGACGGGGGAATTGCGATAGGCAGGGTTGGAGGATTCGGACTTCTGTCACTGGGGCTGGCGTGTTGGCCGAGCGGGGTAGTCGTAAGCGCGCAAGCTGCTTTGGGACTGTTTATCTACAACCTGCTCGCAGCGCTTTACATTGGTTCTCTCGGGGTTGTGGGAGGTTTCGCCGGATACTTGTTGTGGCCGGCGTGTGTTTTCCATGGTGTGCTGGCGATTCTGCTTGCGCGTCCATCGTATCAGGCAGCTCGACGGGAATGGTCCGGCGTTCAGGTCTCGAAGATCTGAACTGAGAGGTCGCAAAGTAAATGGAAAATGCTGTTCATGCAAGCTAATGAAATGACGCAACACTCGGGATTTTCGCCGGCGCCACTGTTCACAATCTGAAAAGCGAAAGGGCGGACCTTAGTGTTCCTAAGGCAAAAGGCATGGGCTCTGGTCCTCTAAGATGACACGGATCAACAAGACGATTTGGTGTTTTGTTTTTCTTCCTTGTTTCGCGTGCCTGCCGGCTCGCGCGCAGGATACTCAGTTCATTCCGGAAGTTGATGCGTATCTCAAAGTGAACTCCGCTGTTCGGACGTATTTCCAGGCCAAGGACGATCGGGAGGGGGGCGATTCGACACAACTTGCGATCGGTCCAAGCATTCAGTTTTATCTGAAACCACTCATCAGGCTTAGAAATGTGACGACGTTTGATCTGGACGATTCGAAGTCCAGAGCGCTGGTTGTGGAAGTGGGATACCGCTATATCGACGAACCCAATGCTCCTGCGGAAAATCGAATGGTGCTTGCCGTTACTTCGAACTTTCCTCTCAGGTATGGCTTCCATATGTCAGACCGAAACCGCGCGGATCTCGACTGGAAAAAAGGCGTTTTCACCTACCGCTATCGGAACAGATTAACGCTGGAAAGAACTTTTGCAATCCATTCCTATCACCTTATACCCTATGTTTCCGCCGAGCTGTTTTACGAGAGCCAGTACAGTAAAATAAGCACCACTTCCATCTATGCGGGCAGCTTGTTCCCCGTGGGCAAACACGTTGAATTCAATCCCTATTATGAGCACGATAACAACACCAATAAGCGCCCGAACAAACAAGTGAATTCGGCCGGTCTGGCTGTCTATTTTTTCTTTGCGGTGAAATAGAACTGAATCATGCGGTGACGTCCGAGACGAACCGCGAGGGGAATGCGTTCGGCTGCGTGTCTACGCCACGACGATATGATTCTTGATGGCAAATTGGATCAGCTCAGCCGTTGACGTGAGCGCGAGCTCTTCCATCGTCTTATATTTGTGGAAAGCGACCGTTCGTGGAGTGACGTGAAGAACGTCAGCAATCTCTTTCATGGACTTTCCTTCGGCGAGGAGCTGAACCACCTCGCACTGCCGTGGCGTCAATGATTTCGGCTTCTGCCTGCCGCGCGGGTCGCGAATGAAACTCTTTTCCATCCCCTTGGAAATACGCGGGGTGACATAAGTCTTCCCCTTGAGGGCTTCCTGAATCGCGTGGAGAAGTTCGGAGGAGGCCGAAGTCTTCAGCAAGTAGCCGGACGCCCCTGCACGCATGGCCTCGACGGCCAGCTCAGGATCTTCCTGCATGGTCAGGAAGATGAGCCGAACGGCGGGTAATTTGTTCTTGAGCTGCCGCGCGGCTTCTAGGCCGTTCAGCAAAGGCATACCAATATCAAGCAATATCACGTCCGGCTTGAGGGTCGAGGCAGCAGTCAGGAGCGCGCGGCCATCGGATACAGTTGCGACGACCTCATAATGCGGTTCCAAAAGCTTACGGAAAGCCTCGAGAAGAATCTTGTGGTCATCCGCCAAAATTACTCTTGGGAGCTTCATTGTTCCCTCCGACCCCGGCTGAAAATCATCCGCTAACGGTTCAAAACAGAGAAAATTGTCTCTAGCGCGAAAGTGGCCTTTTCAGCGTGGACCACTGCAGGCTAGCTTCTCTCAAGTTAATACGGCGTGACGTCGTTCTTACCCCCCGTGACGACCCCACAGTAACCGAAGCAAGCCCATTACGAACATGCTTAGCTCCTGAGCAGTAGCTGGGGTTTACGAAAATTGAAAAGGCTCCTGCCAGAAACTACCCCGATCACCATCAGTGTCCCAGATAGTAGCATTTATCGGTTCAATTTTGGGCATATCCCTAAAATCGCTCCGTAGGGCAGGTCCCACGCAGAGTGGGAATTCCCAAACTGGTATTTCTGCCAGTAGGCAACTGTGGACCTAACCGTTACTTATAACGAGGGAACGGCCCGCTACCGGAACGGTGAGGGTGAGGCCTACGGCGTGTGCCCCGAGACTTCTTAATACCGGGAACTGCGGGCCACAGCCAACACTCAGGGAGAGTCATCTATGCCCGGCACGGGAATTGCTGCCCTACCTGCGGGCTTAAAGCCTCGGCTGTTTGAAGGGATCGGGCAGCATGACCTCGCGGCCATTCGCGCGGCAGCAACTGAGCGGCGTTTCCTCGCCAATTCGGTGATCACAAACCAAGGAAACCCTGCAGAGCATTTGTTCCTTTTGACGAGTGGCCGCGCGAGATATTTTTTTATTACGGAAGAAGGCCAGAAGACTCTTCTTCTGTGGCTGCCAAGCGGAGAAATCATCGGCGGCGCAACTTTTCTGGCTAAGCCGACTAAATATTTCCTCAGCTCGGAGACAGTGAAAGATACGTCGGTCCTGGTGTGGGGGCGTGCCACACTGCGAGCTCTGGCTGCCCGGCACCCAAGGCTGCTTGAGAACGCATTATCAATGGCTGGTGACTACTTGGCTTGGTATGTCGCCGATCATGTGGCGCTGAGTTGCCATACGGCACGCCAAAGACTGGCCCAGGTTCTGATTCGCCTCGCCGAAGTCATCGGCCAAAAAGTTCCTGGGGGTGTGGAGTTTGATGCTACGAATGAAGAGCTAGCCAGCGCCGCAAACATCACCCCTTTTACTGCAAGTCGTCTCGTGAGCGAGTGGCAAGTGAATCGCGCGGTAGCCAAACGACGCGGAAAGATTCTCCTTCGGTCCCCTGAGCGGTTGTTCCTGAAAATAGTTTAATTCCTGCCGCGAATTCCCATTCTAGTACTGCATCTCCAAATTGTTCTTGCGCAACTTCCTAGTTGCCTGCCAGCAACGACGGACGTTAGCGCAGGTGCGATTCTTCTGAACTGTGCAATCAGTTCGGATTAGGTACGGATGTGTTGGAAGGCACGAGCGTTGAAACCGCCCAGGAATTGCAAATGGCTCTAGTGCGCATACTCATTGTGGATGATTTTGATCTTTGGAAGAGTTTTGTGAGTGCGCGCTTACGGGAGCGGCCAGACTTGGAGATCATTGGATTTGCGTCGGACGGTTTGCAGGCCGTTCAGAAAGCGGAAGAACTGCAGCCGGATTTGATTTTATTGGATATGATGCTGCCAAAGCTGAATGGCATTGAAGCTGCTCAACAAATTCGGAAGGTGGCGCCGCAGACTAAGATACTCTTTGTCAGCTCGGAATCTGATTCAGAGTCGATTCGAAGCGCTTTCCAGGCTGGCGGCTCGGGTTATATTTCGAAGATGGATGCGGCGGAGCAGTTGTTGGATGGCATCGAATCCATACTGCGTGGCGAGCGGTTTATCAGCCCCGGTTTAGCGGATTCTGGTAATGTGACCGACTCGCAGGATTCAGGCTCGGAGGATGAAAACACCGCTACGTGAACGGAGCGCGGTGTGCAGCGCCGCGGCGAGGCGACTATGTCGCTTGCCGAAGCAGCTATTTTTCGCGAAGTGGACTAGACCCGCGACTTTCGTACGGGTTTCGGGTTATAAAAGTGACGGAGCCAGGGAAATTGAGTTTAGTATGTCGATAGTCCGGGTACTCATAGTGGATGACTTTGATCCATGGCGCGCATTCGTCGTTCAACACCTAAACGAGCAGCCCCATTTTCGGATTCTCGGGTGTGCGCCGGATGGCTTGGAAGGTCTTCAGAAAGCGGAAGAACTTCAGCCAGACTTGATTTTGCTGGATATCAGTCTTCCAAAGTTAAACGGTATCGAGCTGGCTCGAAAAGTCCGGAAACTTGTTCCGAAAGCGAAAATACTTTTCTTGAGTTCAAGTGCAGACCCGGATGTGGTGAGGGCTGCTTTTTGCGCGGGTGGAGCGGGTTATGTTCTTAAGTCGGACGCCGGAGGAGCGCTCTTGCCCGGGATGGAAGCGGTCCTTCTGGGCAAACAATTTGTGAGTCGCAGCCTTTCTGGCATCCAGGATTTAGCCGCATCCGCGGAATAGCCCTCGAACATAATATTACTGGTAGTTTTGACAGTAACCCGCATTTCCGCACCCTCCTATACTCCTTCCGATTCTCGCTGGTTGTGCAGTAAAGCGCACTTGAGTGCGGCCAGTAAACTACTCGATTTTCGTGATCCACGAGAGACGCATGACCGTTCTCTCGCTTTTCGCTGTGTTCATCCGAGGTGTCCTCATCGATTTTTCCCATCCCAGATCCAAGCCAGGGAAAGTCGAGTCCAACGGTGAACGATTCTAGCTGGATCATCCGTTTCTGCCTGCAGAAGTCTCGGGTGCTGGGCAGGGGATTCACACTTCCGGCGCTGAAGAGAGCTCACTAAGAACCTGAAACTTTAACGGATGCGGATCGTTTTCAAACTCGCCTTGGCGATGGTGCTCGCCGCATGTCCTCTCCGTGCGATGCGCGCGCAGGACCTTGCGCCTCGTGCCTATTTCATAACGCCGGTGCATGCCAATGCGATTACGATCACATGGTCGTTCTACGACGGGGGCGTAAACTTCAACGGCACCATTCCGATCAACAACGCCACCGGCACGTACTACGTCTCGATCTTCACCTACTACCACTCGCTGAACTTTTTTGGCCGCTCGGCGAACTTCACGGGCTCGCTGCCCTATGCAGTGGGAAATTTTCAGGGCAACGTCGCGGGGCAATCTCGATCGGTGTACCGTTCGGGCCTCGCGGATTCGGGCTTTCGATTTTCCGTAAACCTTATGGGCGGCCCGGCGATGCAGCCCAAAGAAATGGCGAAGTGGAAACAGAAGAGACTGCTGGGTGTGAGTCTGAGGGTGGTGGCGCCCACTGGACAGTACAGCAGCGCGAAACTAATCAACTGGGGCGGCAATCGGTGGGCTTTCAAACCGGAACTTGGATATTCCGAACGCCACGGAAATTGGTTCCTCGATGGTTATGCCGGGGGATGGTTTTACACAACAAACCAGGCATTTTTTTCTGGCGGCGTGGTCACCAAACCACAGAATGAATCGCCGATCCTTTCGCTGGAGGGGCATTTGAGTTACAACGTGAAGCCGCGCTTGTGGCTTTCGCTGGATGGGAACTTCTGGTATGGCGGGATTACCAGCTTGAGCGGGATACAGAACCTGGCGACGAAACAAACAGGTTCGCGTCTTGGAGGCACGGTTTCCGTTCCGATCGGCAAACACCAGTCCATCAAAGCCAGCTACAGCAATGGCACATTTATAAGCTTCGGCGGAAACTATCAGAGCGTCTCTGTGGCGTGGCAATATTCCTGGTTGGGCAGGCCGAACTAGAATTCCATTCGGCTTCAATATAACAGCAAGAAAAGTTGACCCATTTCGTGCAGGGCATCCCGGCGGGAATCTTAACCGGGCAAATCAGATTGTGAGTCTGAAGGATTCCGAGTTCTTAGGGCTCTGACACCAGGGTCATCTTTGCAGTGTGGGGAGGGCGCGCCAGCGTCAAAACTGACTGCGGTCAACTAACGTTGCGTTGGAAGACGAAGGCGATAATGATTTGCGAGGCGATGGGCTGGCTCTTAAATGTCGCCGCATTAAATTTCCAGGTTTTGATGGCGCTGATGGCCTGTGGGGTGAGCGTCGGCACGTCGTTGATAACGCGGATTTGTTTGGGTTGGCCACCCCTGCCTATAGCGACGTCGAGCAATACGGTCCCTTGGGCGGTGCTGGCCGCCGGATACTTTGCGAAGGACGCCAAAGTGATCTGCGGCGGTGTGAATTGCGAAGCGTCCGCGTCTGTTGGCTGGGCAGGAGCGAGAACTAAACTCTGATAAGCCGCGCCGCCTGCCGGATTAAAGATATTAAAGATAACCGTGAGAGGAATCTCGGAAGGAACTGGATTGCCTTTCCGTAGGGCGGGCTTGAAGGTCCAGAGCTGAACGCTATCCTGAACGGCGCTCGTTAGCGGTGGAATGTCGCGCAAGGCCTGCATGTTTTGGATTTGGGCATTGTTGTCTAGGGTAAGGAGAAGAGACACTGCCCCCGTTGCCTGAGTATTTGGCGGGTAGGGGATGTTGCTGGCGCTCAAAATGTCGGGAGGGAGGTATTCTGGAATGCCGTCGACGCCAGACTGCGTGGCAGAGACTAGCAGGGTGGCCAGGAGAATCGCCCGTGCGGGAAGCGAGAAGCATAGTTTCAGATTCATTGGGTTTGCATTCCTCAGGGAAGGGAACTACGCTGGTCGAAATAATCCGCGGCGCCTCACGCTACTCAGTCGCTTCCGTTCTACGAATCAGTGGAAGTCAGCGGGTCAGTTACGCGCGGAAATTTTCGATCAGGCTCCTTCTGCTTTCTCCTTGGACTGATTGCTAGCGCGCGAAGGACCGAGATACTTGATCAGCAAAACATCGTTGCCTTTTTCATCGTAAATGAGTTCATCGACGAGTTCTTTGGCAACCAAGACGCCGTAGCCGCCGGCGCGCATGCCCTGTTCTTCACGGTAGTTAGCGTGGCGTATGGGATCATCAGGAGGGTTCGACAAGGCACTATGGCGAATTTCGTCCAGCGAGAAACCTTCCCCGGGGTCTTTGACACGACACATGACCATATGCCGGGAGCGAATGTAAGAAATCTCAACGAATTTATCGGGATCGAAATTCGCGCCGTGTTCGATCGCGTTCATAAGTATTTCGCGGAAAGCGGTGCCGACATCTTCCCGTTCGTCGTCCGGAAGATCGGCGATTTCGTTGATGAACTGGACCAGGCGTTCGGCAGTTCTCATATCGCAGCTCGCCGCAAGGCGGATCCAGTTGGGTGTTGCGGAGAGTACTTCGATGCCCTCATCCCAGCATGGACCTTCGGCGGCAGAACGAATCATGCTGGCAAGCGAATCTGGTGAGATCGGCCGGGAGAAAAAGCTGAAAGCGCGTTCACGCATGGAGGCGATGACATCCGCAGGCGTGGCCTGGTCCGTGAGAATAATCAGCTTGGTATGCGGCCGAACGCGACGGATCATCCGCAGTAGTTCAACGTCTTGCTTGCCGGACGTTTTTTCGCTCGTAAGGATGAGGTCACATGGAGTCGTTTCCGCCAATGCCAAAGCCGCCAGGTTATTGGGTACGTGTCGGATGTGCCAGGCATGGGGAGCCAGCGTGTCAGCAAGCACCTCATCGACATCGGGATTGGCGTCAACCACAAGCGCAGTTCGAACGGGGAAGGGGCGATTCTCAAGATGTGGCGCGGGATTCATACGAGGTAGCCGAGCAAACTCTAGTGGAAGCAAATGCTGAAAACCATTGTCAGAAGTACCAGATACTTGCGGAGCCCAATTCAAACGCAAGCGCCCTAGGTCGGCGAATGATCGCCAGGGATGCTCGAATCTCGCGGCTAGCGCGTTTTACTGACACGACCCGTCATCCACAAACTGGCCACTGGCGGCCATTGCGGCCAGTGAATGACCGCAATTCATTATTTTCTGGTTCAAGGCGTCGTTCGTGAGGGCGTCGGGAGCGATGTAATCGAGATCTTGGCGCTTGGCGACATAGTTGCTGCTGAGCGTCTTCATGTTCTCGAACTCGGCGTTTAGCAACTGGAAAGCGCTCTGATCGGAATCATTGGACGCCGCGACGGATGCCAGTCGAAGCCCCGCAGCGGCTTGGATGCGGTATCCAGAGAGCCAGCTCTCAGCGATCGGGAATCCATTTTGGATGGCGTTAGCCAGCGCGCTGTGCCATTCTCTGACCAGCGACATGGCTTCGATGCCCGCTTTCAGAAAGCCTTTGGACAGTCCGGGAGTACCCGACGAGTTCACGGCGGGAGTCGCAGCCGCAGATGCGCTCGCCCCGCCGGGTAGCGTCAGAGTGATTTGGTTACCGTTAAAGCCGAGGGAGCCGTTCCCTATGCGCGCCAAGGCTTCGAGGTCAACATAGGAGCGGCCATCCACTTGAACGACAGTCACTTGTCCAGTTTGTCCGTTTATGACAAGGGTGCGAGTCTGCTGCGCGGCTTGGGAAAGTGCTAGCAAAGGTAAAGCCAAGAGCAGGGTGAATAGAAGAGGGGCTAAAGATTTTCGTTTTCGCATGATGAAACTCCTGGCCGGGTCGCCGACCTTGCCCAGCATACATCAAAGGATAGGCGCGCAGAGAGTAGCTCCAGGCCGACGGGGAACTGAAGTCCGACGCAGTTCAAGCACGAGCCGATTGGAGTGGAGAGAGGCAGCTCCAATCGGCTTGTGCCGGTTATGGTTCTTCCCGCTAATGCCACGGCGAGAGAACTCTATTTGCCGCTCAGGCTCTCGGGCTAGCAAGCCGTGACATGGTGCCACGAATCGCCATGGTTGCCAGAGAGAGTCCGCAGAACAGCACACCGAGCAGGGCGATGAGCGGCAGCTCGCTAGCTGTCTTGGGGAGCTTTGTGGGAGCCGGCTCAGGTGCGGCCGCCGCAGTCTGTACCGGTGGAGGTGGCGCAGGAGTTGGCACAAAAATCAGAATCGCCACATCCGGCTTTGGCGCAGGAGGAGGCGGCGGCATGGTTCCCGTACGCTTCACAATCTGCGCGACCACAGTGGCGGGCTGCTCGACAACCTGCTGAGCATCCACTTTCATCCCTTTCTTGAGGCCGAACGCGTCCGTGACCTGCCCGTTTACCGTAAATTTCTGGCCGTTGGGAATCTTGAACTCCTGGTTCTTGCCGTTATCCATCGTCAAAATGACCGAGTTTGGCGGATTGATGTACCAGACAGTCCCGGAAACGGTTTTGACGGTCGTGATCATTTTTGGAGTGGTCGTGGTAATGGTCTGTCTTTCAATGACCATACCCGGCTGGATTTGGTGGATGTTGAGCTGTTTTCCATCCACGGTCACCGTTGTGCTCTCCGGAACATTGTCGAAATGGCGCAGCGTTCCATCCTCCGCCTTGATCACGCAGCTGTTGCCGGAAACGTAGACGACCGTGCCCTTTTCGACTTTTACCGTCTTTGTTGCGGCCCCGTCTTGCGTTGTTTTTGTTGTCGTCTCTACTTGCGCCGAGGCTGTCAGGCAGAAAGCGAAACAAAAGCTTCCTCCGGCTAACAGACCACGCAACATCGTTCTCGAGAACCTACTTGCCTTCATCTTGTTTCTCCTTTTTGTTAGTTTTCTTGCCCGTAGAAATTGAGTTGCTGCTTGCACTCACATCCGCCCGGTCAGAAATCTGGAAAGTCGCCGTCACTATGTATCGTTGAGGAGCGTTCCCGACGTAGTAGAAGGGATAACAGGTGACGAGGGTCAGCGTTTGTGCGGGCGTCGGAGCCAGCACGGAAACATTCTCAGGATCGACGATCTGTATCTGTGTGATGGCATACAAGTCCGTTTGTCCGGGCCGGATGACTTCGATGACATCGTTTGGGACTACATCCTTGAGACCGCGGAAAAAACCGTCCCGGTGTCCCGCGATTCCAAGATTGCCCAGTTGGCCGATTTGCGCCGTGCCAAGAATGCGGCCTACGCCGCGATTCAGAGTGAGATCGTCCGTGTCGTTGAAGACGGGAACTTCGAGACCGATCTTGGGAATGCGGAGGATTGCCAGGGGGAGATCGGTTTTCGTGGAGAGGCTTTCTTTGTAAGCGGCCACCCGTTTGGGATTCCAATCTTTGAAATCTACTGCAGAGGGAGATAAAGAACCGTCCTTCGCGTGCACACCCGGTTCGATACTTGACGCAGTCGACTGGCTGGCCTGGAATCGGGCAATGGCTGCGTGAGACGCCATGCTTCCGTAAATCCGCACGCCCGCCCAAGTGGCTAAGAGCGCTAGACCGATGGCCAGGAAAACACGCTCGCCTTTTCGAATATTCATGGAACGAACTGAAACCATCTCTCTCATGCTGCTTTTGGTCCTACCGGGCTAATTCAACTTTGCCGTGCCGGTGTCAGCTGAGCTGCATTTCGCCGGGTCGTGGCTAAGTGACTCAAATCAATGCGTTTTCCGGGCGCGCGATTCGCTCTTCCACTCGTCCGGTTTAAAACGCGCTCCGAGTCTGGCAGCCAACGCTGTCGGGACGAGGTCGGGCGACCGTGGGTTCAAGGTAGGTGTTTCTTGGGGGAGCCGGAACTGTCAAAAGTAACAGATGCGAAGGGGTTCGGAGATACACCGCGTAGCTGAGAAAGGCTCGGTGCGGAGCCTGATCTATTCGGGATCTATGGAACTCCGAGGCTAACTGAAAGAGCGAGTCCGCGCCGCGGACTTGGGGAGATTTCGTTCCAATTTTTGCTATTACAACAAGGTGGCGGTGCCGGTCGCGAGGTCGTAATAGCCTGCCAGGACCTTTATCTTTTTATCTTTCACCAGACCAGAGATCACCGTGGAAGACTCTCGCAGGAGAGCCGCTTGGATTTTGGCGTTAGCCTTCGTGGCCGCCTCGAGATTGGGGCCGGCTTGATCCACAGCAGGCTGAATATGAGGAAAGAGGGCGCTGATCTGACCGGGTACTTCCTTGCCGTGAATCGTGGCTTTCACGGCTCCGCAGTTGGCGTGCCCCAGCACCAGGATTACCTCTGTGCCTAATACTAGCGCCCCATATTCAAGGCTGGCGATAATCTCCGGAGTGACCACATTGCCTGCGACTCGCGTTACAAAGACGTGGCCGATGCTTTGATCGAAAATCATCTCGACCGGAACGCGGGAATCGGCGCATGCCAGGACCGCAGCGTACGGCTCCTGCTTATCGAGCGTATTTTGTTTGAGGATCGCAAGGTCTTGTTCGTGCGCGGTGCCACGACCTGTTCTAAAGCGCGTATTGCCATCCATGAGCTCTTGGAGCGCGGCGTCGGGGGTGATATTGCTTTGAGCCAGGAGTGGGCGCGGAGACGCGAAATCGATGCCCGCGGCAGCAACGAGACCTGCCGCCGTTCCTCCCAAAGTCATCTGGAAGAAACGTCTCCTGGACGATTCCTTGGCTACTGCGCGAGTTCCCAAATCTTCACACGAGCAGCACGGATCTGCGGGGGTTGCCTGAGTGTTTTCCGCGCCGGAATTTCTCGAATTGAAAAGATCGCTCATAAAGTCTCCTCCGAGATGGTACGAGTCTCTTTGAACCGGTCAATGGAATTTGTTCTAACGCCTTCTAGGTCTAGCTACAAGCAAGACGGTTTCTCGAGAGCGATACTAACCGGGTTGGAAAGAAGACGGAACAGTGCTTTCTCGTGCTTCGCCAATCCGATCGGGCGTCACGGTCTTAGGCACTGTTCCGTCCTCGGATTACTTTGCCGCCGGGACCCACACGTTGTCGGCGGATGCGATATCCGCGTTCGGCACATCGGTTGAGATGTCAACGCGCTGAAGTCCCTCTTTTTTCTTCGGTGCCGCCTGAAACACGAGGTAGTACTGGCTGGCGAATATCTTTTGCAAGCGGTCCAGGTACGGCTTGAAACTGACGGCATTTTGAGTCCCGAGCGCAAAGTATTCGCCACCAGTTTCGTCGGCGATTTTCGCTACCCCGGACTGGCCGAGCTGTGCCTCCCACGCATTGCGGCCAAGGCGGCCTGCGCCCACGGCATAAATGGAGTGGACAATAACGCCGTAACGCTGGCTATTTCTGCTGGCTGAATCCGCGTCTGGGCTGATAGAAGGCATCGTACTGGGTCCCGCCAGCGCCGTTGGCGCCCCAGGGTAGCGCGAAGGGCTCTGCGAAAAGGAAGACCTATTGCCTCGGAGCCGGTCAATTCCATCGGTGATCATCAGAACTTCGCGCCGTACCTTCTGCTGTGGCCAGCCCTTAACCAAGCTCATGAGTGACAAATACGGGCTATCCATGGAAGACAAGTTTCCCCGTGGGAGACGTACTGCTTTTGCCGCGAGGTCGTGGTCGGGCGTGAAATTTTGTGTGATCTGGATGGTCGCGTTAGACATGTAGGCGACACCGATCACGGTTGTCGCCGGCTGGGCATTGATGAAGTCCCGAAGTTCGGTAAGGTTGTTTCCGATCGCTGGGTCACACGTGTCGTCAATCAAAATGAAGAGCTGCAGGGCAGCGTTATCTCCCTGAGCCGGAATTAGCTGCGTTACCTTCAGAAAGTCCTTACCTTGCTTAACCTTGATAGCATTCGGCTGGAGCAAAGGAACTTCGCTGTTATCGCTCATTGCCTGGTCCGTGACAACCATGTGGACCTGAACCGTGCTCGGGGCGGGGGTCGCTTGCGAACGGACCATCGGTGCGCTGAATACCAGCAAACAGAGCCCACCAGACAGGCCGAGTAAGATTCTCTGAATTTTCATTGCAATCCTCCAATCACATTACATATAGAGGTTGCAAAGGGCGGCTTGACACTGTCATTTCTAACAGTAAGGAGGTCTGACAGTAGGGAGGAACTCGCTCCGAAAGCTGGTTCGTCGTGATCCGTGATCCGTTTCTAGCGCGCTGCGAGCAGCGTCGGGCAAAGGAAGGGCGTCCCAGTCAATTTTTTGTTTGAGGTGCTGAAGATTGAGAATTAGTTCGCATACCGGCCACTATGTTGAACAGGGTATCGGAAATACACACAAAGATGGCCAGACTCAGTAAGCCCAATACCAGAATAAACTCCATTCGCACGGCCCCCATGCAATTTGGGAGGGAGACATTTTCAGGGAGGAATCAGGTGTCTGATCCACTCAAGTCGGAGGCGTCTCCCTCCTAGAAAAAGCTACCGCGCAGAAGGAAATGGCGGAAGTGGCAAAAATACCAACGGAGATCGCTGAGAGGGAAAGACGAAAAGATTTCGAAGGGCATAGATCAACTTTTCGAGGGAGCTTTCGTACCCGGCCATGGGCTATTGAGTCCCCCTGGGGCCGGTGCAGGTCTTCGAGCAGACTGGCAATGTGCGGCGTTTGATCACCGAACGGCCACGCCAGTTGACGTTAGCAAATCCTCATTCGATTCTGGAGTACCCGCGTTTGTAGTAGGGAATCCCATAACCCGAAAACTTATCTTTCGGGCGAAGTTCTATATGGAGCTTATGCCAGTTGGGTTTGCCTTCGGTGACCACGCCGGCGTTTGGTTTGGGGGCTGGCTTGTAAGTGAGAATGTATTGATACCGCACCGCGAGGCCAATGGTCCGGACGATGCGTGGAAGATCCTCTAAATGTTGGGCGGTAAAAACGCTGCCGCCGGTGGCTTCGGTGAGTGCTTTCAAGTTGTGAGGTCCGCGCCGCTCTGCGGGACCTATGTAGTCATGCGGCGAGCTAGGGACAGGGATGTTGGGCATCTGTTGTTTTGAAGTGTCCCCCGGCCAGGGAGATCGTTTAGGACTATCTTGAAGAGGGGCGAAAAGATCCGAGAGCTCGAAGGAGGGTCCGGCCATCGCGGCGAAGACTGGCACGTCTGCTTCTTGCAGGTAGCCTTTGATGTCGCGGAGGCTATATCGGCTGTGGTTGTCGCCGCCATCCGAGATGATAATTACGGCGCGGCGTTTGTTGAGCGCCTCGCGTTTGAGCGTAGTCACTCCGGCATAAATTCCATCAAAAAGCGCCGTGCTTCCATTGGTTGGTGCAAGCAGCGACGGGAGTCTCCGCCCAAGGTCCTCTTGGTCGCCGGTGAAGGGCGCCAGGCGTGTGACTCGAGTTTCAACACCGAACAGAGAAAACTCATCGCGGAATGGAACGGGCGGCAGGTCTGGATCGAGTATCGAGAGGGTAGCTTCCTGCACGAACGGAATTTTTTCGGTCATGCTGGAGCTGAGATCGGCGAGAATCACGAAGGAAACCGGCTGGCGCTCCCTCTCGCAAGACAATATTTGTTGCTCGATACCGTCTTCCTGGACGAGAAAGTCGCTCTTGCTGAGATTTGTGGCTACGGAGCCTCTATCGTCGAACACCGTCACCGGAATTTGCACCAACTCGACGCTGGTAACGATGCGTACGCCGGGTTGCGACTGCGCAACCGGTCCGCCAGCCGGGCACAGCAATGCTCCGGCGGCGAGAAATAAAAATATTCCTCGCTTTGCAACCAAGTTTTCCCCCGATCCGGCACCAATTGCCGGGAGGTATATGCTTGCGTTCCGCTTCTGTCAACGAGCGGCGGAATTATGTTACCCAGACTCCGTGCGGCGTGGCGCGGCCCGGCGGTTGGATAAAGCTAGTTTGTAAACCATGAGGCGTAGAGCGAACTGCAAGTTGGATTGGAAGCGGCAACTTGGGAAGGAAGGATGCTGGCAGTTTGAAGGCAAACTAAAATTTTGCTACCCCAGTCCATATTCAAATTCGCCGAATTGCGCAGAACGCTCAAGAAACATTTCCAGGGCCGGAGTTCGCGCTCCGGAGAGACGCTTGCAACGGGCGCCAACCCGGTTCTTGAATGGTGAAATGGGAATATCCGCAATCCATGCAAACTAAAAGGTTCGGGAATAGCCAAACGCCGGGCTCGTTCAGTTTCTTGATACCAGAAAAATGGAGGACGATCTGGGAAGAAAATTCCCTCTGATCAATTGAACCGCATGCGATACAAGACATAGCCACCTCGTATCTGATGTCCCAATTGCATTGCCAAAGAGTTTGCAAGACTCCAGCCGAGGGGTTGACAGTAGGCCTTCGTGAAATATCTGTCTGTGCAAAATTGAACATCCCGATCAGCGCCCCGGACACGGCTCATTCGGCTGGAGAAGGATGATTTGGATCGGGGGGTGGAAATGAGCTATTCGTGCAGGACAACACTCAGGAGGGAACTATGGACCTGCAATCCGCCGTTGTATTCGATGAAGCCGAGCTTCCTAAATTTGTTCATGAAGTAGTTTACTCGCGAGCGCGTCGTGCCAATCATTTCCGCCAGTGTCTCTTGCCTTACTCCTGGGATCACTTCCTCGGACCTGCCTTCTTTTCCGAAGCGCGCCAATATTAAGAGAGCCCGTGCCAGCCTCTTTTCGCTCGAATTGAAGAGTTGATCGACCAGGTCCGCCTGCGTGTGGTTGTGGCGTTGAACGACATATGCCACGAACATATCGGAGAACCGGTGCTCTTGATGAAGTGTGCGCAGCATCTCCTGTTTTTGAATCTTCAGGGCAAAACAATCGGTAATTGCGGCGGCCGTGGCCATCCGCACTGGCTGATCCGAGGCAATGCACCCCTCGCCCAAAAAATCGCCTGGGCCAAGAAGAGCAATCGTCGCTTCTTTACCTTGCTCAGAAAGCACGCTAAGCCGCACCCTGCCCTCCCGGAGGTAATACACAGAGTCGGCAGGCTCGCCTTGCGAGAAAATGGCCTGATTCGTCTTGTACTTACGCAGAGTCTTGCCAAAACCGGCGCTCGATAAAAAAAGGTTGGGATCGAAAATCTTTATTTTTTTGGTAGCAGGGGATCGCCTTGTCGGCGAGTTGCGTCGCGCTGGCATGCAAAGCTCCCGAAGGCCTGAGCCGACTCAGGTTGGCCTGATTATGGCATGGACATTTTTGCTGTTTCAAGAAGCAATTGTTGCAGCCGGCCAAAGATGTAGCACACGGCGCCGGTTGTATCGGAGTCCGCCTATGGAGCGGCCAGGTACGACAGTGGCGGGGAAATGAAGATGCGTCCGGCAAGAGCCTCCTGAACGGCATGCAGGAGGTCACTCATAATCCGAGACTTCAAGACGTATCCTGCAGCGCCGACAGACAGGCAGGTCTGAACAAAATCGGCGTCGGAATGAACCGTCAAGAAAATGGTTTTTGCAGCGCAGCCCGATTCGTGCAATTGCTTGCAGGCGTCGATGCCGCTGAGGATTGGCATCGAAATGTCCGAGACGATGAGATCAGGCTTGAGGCGCTTCGCAGCCTCGACTAACGATTGGCCGTTGGGCACACTTCCCACTATCTCGCATGTTGATTCCAAGAGACCTTCCACCATTTTTAGAAACGGTCGATGGTCATCCGCCAATAGAATTCGTACCTTCCCCAATGAGTCCGCCTATCGAATACGCGGGCGTGGAAAAGCCCTTTGCGGTGTACCGAAGAATGTGTAGGGGACATTCGCTTCGGACACGCGGCCAATCCGGGCATATTTGAGCCTAGTTGTCAGAAGGTTGGGTGGATAGTGTCAACAATAACAGTGGCGGGGGCGGCGCCGAGCGTACCTAAGGTCCTATTCGCGGACGTTTCATTGCCTCGATGGCCAGAACTCCTAGACCTCCTATTCCGGATAGGGATTCCCAGGCCAGGAATGACCCAAAACAGGAGTGTGTGCTAAAGTGAAGACCTCGGGTTCGGATGTTTCGGGATCGGCGAATAGAGGGTCCAGCCCTTTTTGCCCAATCGCACGCACTCAGTTCGGAGATTTGCATGGCATGTAAGGGATGTGGTTCGTCGAACCTTCAAAGGTTGAAGGGTGAACTGTCGGCCAGTTTCCCGGATCTGAAGAGGGCAAACCTCACGCCCATATACATTTGCCAGGAAGTGACGGTCTGTCTGGACTGTGGTTCCGCAGAACTGGTCATCCCTGCGCCTGAATTGGAAAGGCTCAAGAAGGGAAGTGCGGCGGCCGGGTCGTAGGCCCCCTTATAGCTACCCTGTTACGGGAAAAGTGTCCTTGTAACCAGCTCTGCCTGCCATTGCTAATGCGTTTGGAAGAATGGAACGTCGAGATGCCAACCTCTCACTCTGAAGCCCTCTGATTCGATCAAGATTCCCCCGAATTGCTTTCCCGTTTATAACAAGCTTTCCTGTCAGCGAGGACCGTAGTTGTGACTGGAAAAGCACTATTTCGCGCAGGACTGGCAAAAGTGACAGTTCTCTAAACTCCTCTGCGCGGAAAGTATAGGCAGCACGCCGGGGGATGGTCAACGAGTCTCAATCCGGCTGGAAGCAAAAGGAACATTTTCCCTGTCAGAAAAAGGAATGGGATTTGAGCTGAGCTCGGAGGATGTGCGCCAGATGTTCTGAATCTTATGGCGGACACAACTAAATGAACACGGCTCGTCACGATCGTTACTCCCTATTGCTGCTGATTTCCCTCCTTGCGTTTTTAATGCTCAGTGCGTTCGTGAAGGAACATCACGTTTTGGGTGAAGGCGTTCTCTTGGTTTCCATGTATATTGCGCTAGTTGCCTGCACGCTGGAGCTGTCTCAAAGAAAGAACTGGCGATTGCCCGGCGCGATCCTGGCTGGCATGTCCATGACGGTCATGCTGGTCCACTTCTTAAATCCCACTCGCATGCTCATGGCCGCAAACTGGTTTTTTCTGGCGGCCTTCCTCGGTTTTGTTTCTGCCGCTCTCTTTTCGTATCTCGGACTTGGCGGCTCCGTTACGAGCGGCCGCTTATACGGATTGGTGAGTCTTTACATCCTGTTGGGAGTATTTTATTACGCCATATTCAATCTTATTGAGACGGTGCATCCACGTTCCTTCATGGAGACGGCAGCGTTGGCTCCAGAAGGAGTTACTCGGCATTCTCTCTTGTACCTGAGCCTCATCACGCTAACTACGTTGGGATATGGAGATATCGTGCCGGTCACACCTGCGGCACGGATGTTTGCCGCATTTGAAGGAATGACGGGCGTGCTCTACATTGCCATTACCGTGGCTCGGCTCGTCTCGGCCTATCAGAAAACGGATAACAACTAGTTCTGAGTTCCAGTCCGAACCAGCGTGGAAAGCGTGATTTAGCAGAGCGACTGGAGTTGGTGTTGCATCCGCGCCCGCGTGCGGAAAATGCGGGATTTGACAGTCGCAACGGCGATTCCCATGGAGGCGGCCAATTCGCTATGAGTCCAACCTTCACCTTTGTGCAGAATGAAAGTTTGTCTGAGCGACGGATGCAGCCCATGAAACGCTTTCTCCGTCAGGTCGCCAGCAATGTACTGGCGCTCCGGGTCCGGATGGCCATCCCTGATATCCAGAACAGTTTTGTTTTCACTGACTTCCCCGGACAGTTCCGTATGACCTGCGTCGCGCGCGAAGTTTTCCTTGCGAATCTTCATTAAGGCTTCGTTGATGGTGATGCGCACGAGCCAGGTAGAGAAGCGGGAGCGCCCCTGGAAACGGTTGATGTTCTTGTACACCTTATAGAGCACGTCCTGCAGGTTGTCCTCGGCGTCCGCGTGATTCTTCAAAATTCTCAGCGACGTGCTGTATATGCGTCGCGAGTGTATCCGAACCAGCTCGGAAAATGCTTCAGGGTTTCCCCGCCGGGCTCGAGTGATCAGCGGTCCTTCGGCCTGGCTGTAGTCTGCATTGGTTTTCATCGTTCCCCCATCACTTTATTGCCTCTACGATGTTCGACGTCTCATCCGTTTCAAGGCTGCAACAGGCCAAATGGACTGGCCGGTGGATTCTTGCTTCACCGCTCCATGATGTTCACGAGACTCCAGGGTCCGGAGCCGAAGCTCTCGAAAGTCACCTGCTGATCCTTGTCGACCTTGAACTTGCCACCGACGATCAGGCTTCCGTCGCTTTTCTTCGGGTCTGCAGCGTTCAGATTGATTTCGATGGCAGACAAGTCATAATCCGTGGAGCGGCCATTGTTGTAAGCCTCGGCGAACTGGATGGGACGATCCGTAATCAGGCGAATCCTTCTGCCAGTATCCGTGGGAAACGTACGTATGTAAGCGATCTGGTAGCCAATGGTTCCGGTAATCGCGACTCTCCCCTTGGGAGACATCTTGCTCAGCGTCTTAACCAAAACATCGTGGCCGCCTGTATTGAACGCATCGATGAGAATTTTCTGGTCTGCGGGCGTAGAGTAGGAATCAATGTTTATCGTTACGTGGAACATTTTGCCCGAGGCTCGCAGTTGTCCCCTGGCTGTTGCTTGAATCACTTCGTGTTTTGGTTTGTCCTGTGCCCCAGCCTTGAAAGTGGCCAGCAGAAGAAGACCGCAGCTGAACGCCAACATTCCCGGCAAGCTCAGAACTGATAGAAACCTTCTCATAGTCATCGAGTGCATTCCCCTTGGATACACACTCACACAAGCAGTCACATGGTTTTAACTGGCAAAAGTAACAGTTTGCCGAGGAAAAAGTTCGGATGCGTGGCTTCAAGTCTCGAGTCGCTTCCCAGGCATGGATCTGAACTCCCTAGTCGTGCACGCCAGCGTTCGGACCGGCCAGGACTTTTTGCGCCTGCGCAAATTCGGGGTGCACGTTTGCCGCGGCGGAAGTGCAATAAGCGGACACGGGGCAAACCCATCCGTTCGGGAGGTTGTTATGCGTTCTGCTGGGATGTTTTTCTGTACTCGGTCGAAACGAATTGTTCTCTTCCCGTGGTTTACCGTTGTACAGGCGGAGGCAAGATCGTCTCTGGAGGACCTACGTGACGGTGGCTCAACTTAGCTAACCGAGACATGCCGGTCGTCATCCACAGAATGGCTCGGCGTATCCCCGCTTGAAACAGAACGAAGCCGAGAGAAAGAATCAGGATGACTGCCACCGAGATAGCAATTAAGAGCATCCCAACAAGAGCTTCCTGCAGCATATAAACCCTCTTCCCGAGCGCCAACACGGCAAGCAGTGACAAGGCGAGCGCCACCGTCACCCCCATCTGCCAAATCAAGCGTCCAACTGCGGTTCGGTAGTTTCTATTTAGCATGTCATCGCGCCAATCGGCTGCTTGTGTGACAGCCCTGAAATCCGGATCCGTGCAGAATGAAAGCCATCCAGGCTCCGGAGATAGCCCGAATGCCGGCATCCTAGTCCTTGCCGGGGCGAGCAGGGAAGTGTCAGTTTTATCAGGGGCCCAAGTTGCTCCGCCAGGACCCATCCATAGCCCGGCGGCGCCATAGGGGAGGCTGGCTCTGTAAGAACTGACAGTTACGCTTCTCAGACCCCTCCGCTAGTGTGGCAAAGGCATTCAATCATCCCGTACACAGGGTGCACTCCAATGACCCGCGAGTTTGCTCTGGATTCTCAACCAACCTCCCCAGCTACCGAGAAGCAGCACCGCCGGCAGATCTGCAGAGTCGGGCGGTGGCTGTATTCGCGGGCGCTTGTAGTCGCGAATGAGGGCAATCTCTCGGTGCGCCTCGATGAGCGCCATATTCTCGTAACCCCATCCGGCAAGTGCAAAGGCCGAATGACGATGGATGAGCTTTTGGTTACGGACTTAAGCGGCGAGGTTATCCGCGGGGCCGGGCGGCCCTCCTCAGAGATGCTTATGCATCTCCTGTTTTACCGTTCCAGGCCTGACGTTCATGCCATCTGCCATGCCCATCCGCCCACGGCCACCGGATTCGCGGCCGCGGGACGCGCTCTAGAAGCACCAGTACTCCCGGAAATAATCGTTGGACTCGGCAAGATTCCTCTCGCTTCCTATGGAACGCCGGGCACTTGGGAAGTCTGCGCGGGGCTCGAACCCTTCGTCCAGAACTACGATGCAATTTTGCTGGAAAATCACGGCGTCGTAACTTGTGGGCCCGATCTGGACACGGCTTTTCAGCGCATGGAAACCGTGGAGCAATTTGCCAAGGTAATGCTCACCGCGGAATTGCTGGGCGGAGCACATCTGCTGCCACGCGCGGAAGTGCAGAAGCTGGTGACCTCCAAGCGCCGCGGCGGGAGTTCGCGGGCCAGCGAGAGCTTCGCTCTGCCCCAAACTGCCGAAGCTGTCCGAGATCGGCTCGCGCTGGCGCGGCCGGAACTCGAACCAGTCGCCAAGTGAGGGATTTTCAGGGAGCGCGACGCCGCGGGACGTACCGGACTGCGGTGAAGCAGGCAAGATCGCTGCCAGAATCAAAGCTGGAAGCGTATTCAAAATACGAAAGGGATAACGATTATGAAGACTAAATTTGCGTTGTGCGCGTTGCTGTTGTGCATTACATCCACGATTGCAGTCGGCCAACAAGTTTCGGTCAACTACGATCACAACGCCAGTTTTTCTCAGTACCACACCTACGCATGGGCGTCCAACAACGCCAACCAGATTCAAAACTCGATTCTGGCGCAAGTGGCTCAAACGGACATCAACGCCGCCTTGCAGGGCAAGGGCTTCCAATTGGTGCAAGAGAGTCAGAATCCTGATCTGCTCCTCGTGGTCAGCGGTGGTTTGAAGCAACAGACCTCGTGGAGCGCCTGGGGCATGCGTGGAATTGGCGGGGGAATGGGTGGAATCACTCCGGAGCAGAATGTCGAGGGTACACTAATTGTCGACTTGCATGCGGTAAAGACCCAGTCATTAATTTGGCGGGGGATTGCGCAGGATACGTTGAGCAACAACGGCGACAAAAACCAGAAAGCAGTGGGAAACGCTGTGACGAAAATGTTCAAGCAGTGGCCGAAGAACTAAGCCGTAACTTGTGCGGCAACTGCGGCGCGCGAGGCAATCAAGCTACAAGATAGACTCGCCGAAGTAATCCTCGGGTCTGCTCGTTTATCACAAACAGACGCAGCAGACCCCCGAGGTCCCCTAGGCCATGCCTGCTGTTCCCCGCCAAACCATTAGAGTCAAGTTCAATCGAAGTGGGACCGGGATCAATTCCACCGCCGTGCTGCCCTTGTTGAAGGAAATCCGCAGATTCTTCCCGATGAAGACTTGCACGACGACTACAAGCGTCCTTCGTTTCATTGTGGACAGCACTGGGATTTGAATGCAGGCGGCAAAACGTAGCCACACATTGATCCATGAGTCGTCTTGGCGAATTCTCGGACAAACTCTAACTCGAGAAAGCTGCCGCTACAGAGGTCGGCTCTCACTGTATTTGCGCAGCAGAAATACGCTGCGGCCTAATTTCAGAGGAACGCGGGTGAGAGATCAATCCTATTGCGACGAAGCAGCGCCGCCGATCTTTGTGCCGATGACCTCGCCGGAGACGATGATCTCCACGCGGCGATTCTGCTGGCGGCCATCCCGAGTGTCATTGCTGGCCACCGGATTTGCCGGTCCAAAGCCCTGCGCCGTCACTGAACCCGCGTCGAGCCCTTGCTGGACCAGATAATCCCGCACGGCGTTCGCTCGCTGCTCCGACAGAGTCTGATTGAACGCCGCGGTTCCCGTGGTGTCCGTATAACCTTCGATAGCGAGTTTGAGGCCTGGGTGCGAAAGGACGATTCCCGATAGCTTCGCCAATCCCAACTGCGCTGGCATTCGCAAGTTGTACTTTCCCGTGTCAAAAAGAACGTCGCCCATGTTGACCTGCAGGCCACGCGGCGTGTCTGTGGTTGGCAGCACCCTGTTAAATTGCTCGAGCAGTTGGGCGCGCAGGTCCGCTGCTGCCTGGCGCGCGCGCTCTGCTTCTGCTCGGGCTGCGTCTTCTTTCGCCTTCAAAGCGTCCGCTTCCGCCTTCGCTTTGATTGCGGCTGCATCTGCCTCTGCCTGCATCTGAGCTTGCTTGGCGGCAGCGAGTTCTGCCTGTCGTTTGGCTTCAGCATCAGCCTCGGATTTGAGTTGGGCCTGTTTCGCAGCAGCAATTTCAGCTTGGCGCTTTGCTTCTGCAGCAGCCGTAGCTTCCGCTTCGGACCGAGCTTTGTCGGCCGCCGCTTGCTTTTCCGCCGCTATGCGCAGTTGATCCTGGCGTTCCGCGGAGAATGCGCGCGCATCTTCCGCGAATTGTACAGCCTGCTTCGCAGTGGAGATGATTTGTTTTTTATCGGCGTTGCTGCTGAGCGCGTTTTCCGCCATTTGCAGACTTGCTTGCGCCTTGGAAAAAATATCCGGTGCGTACTGGGCAGCCCCGCGATCCTTCGCGATCTCCACCGCGTTGCGGGCTTCATACATCTCCAGGGGCACTTTGGAGAGATCTGGTGTCAGCGCCAGTGGATTCCCGAGCTTTGCGTATTGGCTGCGCTTCATCAATTTGTATGACGTAATCGGGAAAAGCTTTCCTTTGGTGTTTTTCCGGGTCTCCATCTCTAAAACCACAATCTCGCTGGGCACACGAACGGCAAAATAGGGTTCCGCGGTAATAATCATGGAAAACGTTTGAGCCGGCGTCGTGGCGGTCAGTTTCCCCTCGCCATTTTTGTTGATGAGAACCTCTCCCAAATTGCCGGTGCGCCCGTCCGGTGTCACGGCCCAAAGCACGAACGTAAGATATTCCGCTCCAAGGCTGGACGGCGGCGTCATGCCCTTCACGTTCAGCTCGATGTTCGTCAGGCCCGCGTTCGCTCTGGCTTGGACCTTCGCGTCGCCATTGGCTTGCGGCATGGCCTCCGTGCCCGTCATATCCACCTTCGTGGCGCCTCCGCCGACCGTGAAACCGATGGCCACGGTGGACTTGCTGATAAGGCTGGATGCCGGTATTTCCTGCGGGGCCTGCGCCAGAGCGATCACACTCATGGCTCCGAAAATCATGCACGCCGTAATTGCCCGAATCGATTTCATTGTTTTATCCATCCTGAGATTATATAAGTCTCCGCGACTCTTTGCGCCGCGAACGATGTATCTCGCTAAACGCTTGCCATTACGACCATTATGCTCCTAATGGCACTGTAGCCATTCAGTGCCCAATCTCATCCATCGCGCGCGGCCTAGACTGGTGCTCCGAACAATCGCCAGCGCGGCCCATTGCAGAAGGGAGAAAGTAAGACTCCAAGTCTAAAAAGAATATTCTGGCAGGGTGTAAGTCAAAACTGTCAAAACTAACAGGCAGGCGCTTGGCCGTTGGTAGCTAAGCGGCATCGGCAACAGCGTTCGACGCGCCCCGAGCGAGGGTCAGTTTCAGAAGCGGCGGCGTGAGCATGGTTGTGACGATCACCATGATGACGATCGATGCGAAGATGGAATCGCTCACCACACCCAAGCCTCTACCAATCCCCGCGAAGATCAAACCCACTTCTCCGCGCGGCATCATGCCAATGCCAATCGCCAGCCGCTTGAGGCCGCGCCCGGCCGCGAATCCTGAAATCATTTTTCCGGCGATGGCAACGGCCGTCAACCCAGCCGCGAGGAAGACCACCGATAAGTTGTTGAAAGCTTCGAGCTTCACTTGGAGTCCCATCAAAACGAAGAAAATGGGGACGATCAGAGATTCGACCGGCGAAAGCATGTCTCGCAGGGAAAATCCCTCCAGCTCTTTGTCGAAGAAATTTTCGAGAATCAATCCGGCCGCAAACGCACCGATGATCGTGGCGAGGCCGGCAAGGTTTGCCAGCCAGGAAAGCACAAAGGCAAATCCCACGCCGAAGAGGAGCTTGATATTTTCAACTTGCAGCCGCGCAAGGCGTCTTACGATTCTCGGCGTAACCCACATTCCAATTCCGATGGAACCGGCCAGAAACAAAACTGCTTTCAGGGTGATGCCGAAAATATTCCCCAGGCTCACCGAGCCTTGGACAATCAGCGCAGTAACAACGGCCAGTACCAGAAGACCGAGCACATCATCAATTACGGCTGCTCCCAGGATAATCTTTGATTCCGGTCGATCCATTTGACCCAGATCTCGCAGAACACGGGCGGTTATGCCCACGCTCGTTGCCGTCAGGACTCCCCCAATAAAAAGATGTGCGGCAAAGTTTGACGCCGGCAGAAGGATGGTTGTAACCAGCAGCCCCAATCCGAGAGGGAGGATGACGCCAAGAACGCCAACGAGCGACGCGGTCCACCCTACTGCGCGCATTTCCTTCAGGCTTGTTTCGAGTCCTACCAAAAAGAGCAGAATGATGATCGCGATCCGGGACATCTGATCCACGAAGGAATAAACGGCAAGAACTTTCAGGCCACGCGGGCCTTCCAGGATTCCGGCAATAGCTTCCGTGCGAGGTCCGGCGGGCAGTATCTGCCGAGCCGCTTCGCCAATGTCCATTTTTTGAAGGAGCGCTGTTTTTTCAATGTTTGAAATCGAGTCGCCTTCGCGAATGATCGTAATTCCGGGCTGGTGATAGAAATAACCGAGATTACCTACGAGGACTCCAATCAGGAGTTCGCCAAGAACGGCCGCCTGTCCGAATCGCCGCATAACGCGTCCGCCGATAGCGGCAGCAAATGACATCAACACGAGCGCAATTAGAATAGGTGCGACGGGATCATCGTGAGACCCTGTCGCGGGAGATGCGGAGGCGAAGAAGAGATAACTGGCGAGCGCGGTCATGGAAGGGAACTATTGCGAAACACGGACAGGCTCAAGGCTGGTTGTTGCTTGGAACCGCAAGCAATCGCTTCACGGAATTCAATTGTGACGAGCCAATGATATTCGATGGGAGAAACGATGCCTGAAAGTTTGCTTCAACTTGGATTAGTTGTTTCACCGTATTCATCCCACGCCATCCATGGCAAGTAGACTCGCCCCTCTGCAAAGCTAGTACTTAGGTCTTGGCGGGAAGCTCTTTAGGAGCTTGGCAGAGGCTTTGTCGAGCGTGTGCTTCTTGGGGTCGGCAGTGAAGGACTTGGAGACATTGCCGCGCCACAGCAATTCTTTGAACGCCGAATCGTAGACATCCAGCACAAGATTTCCGAACGGAATTATGGATTTGTTCTCGAGGGGCCTGGGCGCGCTGCTGTAAAGATCTCCATGAACAGAACCTAATTCCCATCCTGGCCCGCGTCCGCCGTATCCGCCCCGAATGTATTGCGAGATTTGCTTTTCACGGGGAAAACTCACTTGATAGGCGACATAAAGCTGCGCACCCTGCGTCGATTTGGTGAGCCCCTTTGCCGCGAGTTGCGTATCGATCGCTTGCTTGATTTCGTTGGCAAGGATTTGATCGCCGGCGGTGACACCCTCGATATCGACCCATTCGTATGTCTTATAAAGAGAGAAATCCACTCCCTGTGCGTAGTTGTAGCTTACGCTTTGCGCCGCCGCTAGGGCAGGCAGGCACGCCGTAATGAAGCAGGCATAAAGAACAAGTTTGATTTTTCTGTCCATCCGCATGTGGTTTTCCTCTCTTCAATATTTACAAGAAAATTGTTGGATAGGAACGCCTGGTATTGCATGCCCTGGCTTGCCTCGCCATAGCGAAGCAGATTCTAGCGTGTTATTTTCGGGGACGGCCTACTCCGCGTCGCTGGTGCGATGCCAGGTCTTCTCCGGGTTGTAGCGCTCCATCGCTGAAGCGATCTTGGCGGTATCCGGTCCCAAATCCTTCTGGTAAACGATGCCATCGTAGCTGACGATGAAAGTCTCTACACCAGAGACGCGATATTCTGCAGGCCACGCAACCAGTGCAAATCCGCCGATCATTGCCCCTCCGACGACATAGTCGAGCTGGCCCAACGGCGCGGCCGGTCCCTGACCCATCAGCGTCTTGAAATAGTATCCGTGGTACGGCCCAGACTTGCTCGTATAGCCTTCCTCGATGGCTTTGGCTACCGCTTCTGCGATCGGGCCACCCTCGGTTCCATCAGGATTCCTCCAGGCCAGTCCATCGTGTTTTCCGGGAGTACTGATAATTCGCTGCGCGTACTGATTTACACCGCTGTCGTCGTGGATCTCCGAGGCATACACTTCCTGCGCTTCCGCGTATCCGCGGCAGATGGTTATCGCATCCAGCTCATTCCCGCCGATGCGACGGTCTAGAATCGCTGTCCGGCCTGCCTGCGAATCGAAATGCCATTTTCCCGCCACCTTCACGATCGGCACCGGCGTGGGCCATTCCTCGTTGCCCACAGAGAGGATCGCGGTGTTCGGGTGTTGGGGAACGATCTCCACGCTCATTTTCTCTTGAGCCAGCGCGGCAAACTCAGCGCGCGAGTTCTTGTCCTGCACGTCGTCTCCGGTGGAGACGAAATCTTTGCCAGCGGGACCAAAAATCTCCAGCAAAGCGGGCACGTCGTCGTTTTTCACTGCCAGAATCATGGCATCCGCGGCCTGCTGTGCGGTGTCAAAGGTTTTCTGCTGCACCGGCGGGGTGTCGGTGGTTGCCGCTGTCGCCTGTGGCCCAACGCATAGAACGATTGCCAGCAGCCCGCACGCAGCGATACCACTGTTCGTAAAGAGAATCTTCGTTAGGAGAGCATTTATTTTCGTGGTGTTCATAATATTTTCCTTTTTCTTCACAAATCGATTACCGCGGGCGGCCGCCGCCACCCGCACGCGCGCCTCCGCCAGCACGCGAACCTCCCAAGCTGGACGCGCCTCGTGCACCGCTGGCTTGAGCAGTGGCTCTGTTCGATGATCCGCCGAACGCGCTGGTATTCCTAGATGCGTCGGTTTTTGGAACCTGCCGGTTACCAATACTGTTTCCGGCGCCGCCACGGTTCGCACCCGCGCCGGCACCAGCGCCGACACCCGAACCTCCTCGGTTTGCTGCAGCGTTGCCCGCGTTTGCACCGCCTCGATTTCCCGCAGCACCGCCTTGGTTGATTGCGCCAGTCTGTGGCCGATTGCCTGCTCCTTGTTGCTGCCGCGCATTTGCCTGCCGCGTGGACATGGAGTCTCCGCGCGCCGTACCGCCGTACTGTTTGGCTACGTTCTGATTTGAATAGGGAGTACCGCCCCGGTGCTGTGGGTTGTGCTGCCAGTTGTTTCCGTTAGCAGGAAGCTGTGATGGCCGGTTGTTGAAGTTGTTGCGATTTCCGTTATTGATGGTTGTCCTGTTGTAGTGGCTGATGTAATTGTTGTTGCGGTTGACGATGACGGTCGTGTTACGTCCCCATCCGCAGTTATATCCCCATCCACCGTGATAGTACGCTCCGACGGCAATGCCCACGCTAAACGCAAAAAACATACCGGCCGCGTAATACGAAGGAGGAGGGTAATAAATGGGAGGATACGGATACACCGGCGGCCCGTAAACCACGACGGGGTTGTACGTTGGCACATAAACCACCTGTGGGTTCGCCGGCTGAATCACGACTACGGTTTTGCTTTCGACGGTTTGCGTTTCTACCTTCATTTGCTCATTGGATTTCAGTTTCCCGGCATCCATCGCTTTCGTACGCATGCGTTGCACCGCGTCCATCACATCGGACTGCTGCGCTAGGAAAGCGTTTCCAAGGTCCGTGGTCCACTTGATGTCATCGGAGAGGCGCTTGACCAGGTCCGGAAAGACAGACATGGCCTGAATACTGGGATCCCAATCCTGCTTCTGAACAGCGGTTGTCAAGGCATCGCCCGTAAGGCCGGGATTCTTCTGGATCCATTGCTGCAGCTGGATGAGCTCCAATGGATAAGTGGACGCCACCAGGACTTGGGTCAGGAGCGGGTCCGGATACAACGCGATGGGCGCGACCAGAGAATCCAATTGGTCAGGGGGAATGGCCGGTGCCGCTTGATCCGCCGGCGCGTTTTGCAGCGACATTGGCTGCGTGTAGGCAGCAACATCACCCGGTGCTAGCGCCAGCACGCACAGCATGGCCACAAGACTCTGTCCTATCCTAGTGCGGAATTTCCTTCGAAGCGGTTTTTTTGTCATCGTTTTAATACCTTCTTAAGCGTTTTCTAGAACGAAAGAAATCACTAATCCAAAACTCGTCTGCCCCACCGGGCTGCTTGTAAACTGCTGACCATCCTTGCTGTCAGGAAGGTCTTCCATTCACGCTTTCCAAACGAGCGTGCAAAAGCTCTCCAAGACCGCGGGCCCAGCAAGCTCTTTTTATAGCCTCGGCCTTCCATTGCTGACACTGTCAAAACTACCAACCCGAAGCGAACCTTTGGCCGCCAGTTTGTGCCGTGGCTCACTCTAAGCTTCACTTCGCATTTTGGTAGTGTGTACGATCCCGAGCGAAATTCGTCTTTTACAAGCGCGTCCACGCCCGCCACCGTCGGAATCAGTCAGGGCCCCAATTTGCCTGGGAATCGCTTTTAGTCCATTTTTCTCGCCGCTGCGGAAAATTCCACTCGTTCGCGCGCGATTGGATGATTTCAATAATTAATCCCGGTTCAGGCGCCGTTTTAATCTATTTCGAAGGCCGATTTTCTTAACTTCAGACGGCTCCGCGTGGTGACGCCAAACGATTTCTCGATCCATCCGTCTAACGGCCACGGATTCACCACTTTTTAAATACTCGCGCAGTTCATCGAAATTATGCCGCTTTCTCCCAAATCTAAATATTGCTCAACAAAACTCTCTTTTCAGCGCTTGCTGCGCTCAAATTTGTCCCGCGAGCGGGGGGCTGTCACTTTTGACAGTTCCAGACCATCTCCACTAGTCCTAAGGTAGCGAGTGTCGGGAATCTCAGAACCCGCGCAGTGGCGGGCTCCTCTCGACCAGGGAACCATAAAACGCCATCCGTGGTCTCTCTCCGGGGGCCTCGGATCAGGCAGGGCTTATGAGAAAGATTGGAGCGGCAAGTTTCGAAACGCCGGCGGGCGAATATTCGCGACCTCCGTAGGCGTAGTGAGCCTGTTCCGATGATGGGGCTCCCCGGCTGGCCATCTGGTCTGCTGTGGGAGTGGGAGCGTGGCAGTAATTTAGTTGTCGAATAAAAATCTAGAAATGAGGAGAAAAGAAATGAAGATCAGGAGTGTACTTGTTTTGGGATTGGTTCTGCTGTTCGGAAGCGCGGCGTTCGCTCAAGATTACCCGAAGCTTGAAACTTCGCCGGCATTCATGTTCATCCGAACGCCTACTTCCTTCACCATTCCGCCAGGGGCTCCGGTGGGGATTGCAGGCACGAGCTTCAACGAAAGCTTTAACTGCGCTGGTGGTGGTGGGACGATCGCCTACAACGTGAGCAGTGTGGTTGGCATAGCTGCTGACTTGGGTGGTTGCAAATATTTTGGCAACACAGTTCCCGCCTTGAGTGCGAAACTTAGCGGGAGTGATTTTACCTACATGTTCGGTCCCCGGTTCACCTATCGAAACAGCAGCAAGCTCCAGCCATTTTTCGAAGTGAATTTCGGCGGGAATCGCCTCAAACTCAGCTGCAACAACAACACTGCGTGCAACGGCGCCTCTTATTCCAAGAATGCTTTCGCTCTGACGGTCGGTGGCGGCTTTGACGTCAAGCTGAACAAAAAATTCGCCATACGACTCATTCAGGCGGAGTATCTCTACACTCGCTTCGGCAATAACTGCCAGCTAGAACTCTGCAGCAACAACAACAATCAAAACAGCTTTCGGTTGAAGAGCGGACTCGTCGTTGCTTGGTAAAGTCGAAGTGCCCACCCAAAGTCTATTTGGGCGAGCGCACTAGAATCCATACAGGAACGTGGCACGGCGTAAGGCTCCGCCAACATGCCGCCAACTCTGGCTCCCCCAGGGTTGGCGGCGAGCCGCGTCATTAGACGATTTGTCGGCTACCGTCAATTCTGACAGGCATCCCTCAGCACCCTTCATCCTATTTGATCCCCTGTCATGCATCTTTGACGCAAAGCCATTCTTGACGATACCCGTCCAAGCCAGAGCTTCCTGACCCACGAGACTTCCTCCTCCTGCCCCTACTGGTACTTTTGACAATTCACACGGCATCAGCGCAAGCCGTATTGTTTACTCACTTGAACCCCGAGGGGATCTGGCTTGAGAGAACAACCTCCCTCCGATAGCGGGGCGCATTTGGCCTCTGCTTTCTCTCACATTTTGCCGGGTCCCCCTCCGAATTTGCTTAAGTACAAAATCCAACCAAGCCGTCCACCGGGCCGCGCACCATCGAGAGATTTTGCCGACCTTCATTCTCACCGCATTCGAAAGACTGTCACTAATGACAGTATCGCGCCGATTGCCCAACCGCTAATTTGGGGCGTTTTCGTGCGGGATCCTTTCGCCTCTCCTGGTAGTCGCGCAGCCGGAGTGGGCTTCGCCCGTATGGATTGTTCTGCTGAACGCAAGAACGGCTGGCTGAGAGCTTTGCGTGCAAGCACGAAAGAAAGAAATTGCCGTGAATCCGATACAAGTCCGGTGCGAGATCGTGGGTGGCTCGAGGAGAGAGCCTCGAGATTTCACGCTGGCGCGCTTCGTGCGCGAGCTCCGATCGGAGTCACAGCCGTGCGTTCTCGACGTGGACTGTACACCGGTAAGCTCGCGGTCCAGTCCGCACGCCGGACGGGAACGGGGTTTCTAGCCGAACTGCCCCCGATGGCTTTATCCCATGGGGAGCACGCAACAACCGCGTTTGCGGGGAGGTAAAAAGCTTGGGTCGTACTCGTGTACTGCTCGCCGATGACCATCTGATGCTGGTCGAAGCGCTCAAGAAAGTGCTGGAAGTGGAATATGACGTAGTGGGCTCCGTCGGCGACGGCCTTGCACTCTTGAATGCCGCAGAAAAGTTACAGCCTGACGTCGTCGTACTCGACATTGCTATGCCACTCTTGAACGGTCTCGATGCTGCGCGGCAGTTGCGAAACAATCTTCCCGCGTTAAAACTGGTTTTTCTCACCATGAATGAAGACCCGTATCTCGTCGGTGAGGCATTTCGTTGCGGAGCATCCGCCTATTTGCTCAAACAGGGGGCCGCGTTGGAACTTACCAAGGCGATCGCCGACGTCCTGAAAGGCAAGACCTATGTAACGCCCTGTATCGCGGGAGGTCTGGCGAATATTTCATTGCTCGATCCCGAAACACGCGAGCACGCACCCCAGCCGACTGCGCGGCAACGACAGGTGATTCAGCTATTGGCGGAAGGGCGCTCGATGAAAGAGATAGCGGACTTGCTTCACATCACCATGCGGACCGTTGCTTCCCACAAATATCGTGTAATGGAAATCCTCCAGATTAAAACCAGCGCCGAGCTTGTCCGCTATGCCGTGAAGCACAGAATTGTTTGAAACTGCTCATGCACAGCGAATGGGTCCCGGCGAATAGGGAAGCGCTGCCGGTCGCCCGTTTGGCTTCCTCTGTTCGGCCCAATCAACACCGCTTTCAGCGACGCCACAGTGAGTCTCCGGATGTAGTCTCATGAATTCCAGACACTAATCGGCTGCGAAAGGCTGTCTGTCATTTTTGACAGTTTCCCCGCGCACCTGCCTGCCACAGTATCAACGAGTTTGCGGGGGGCGGCCCCGCCTGTTTGCACGCTATTTGTAAACGACAGTGAGGTTGATCAGAAACAGTTTGAGCTGACAGTCTGATTCGTCAGAGAGGGAGCAAACAATGCCTAGGCAAATTAAAATCGCGAGCCTGGTACTGACGCTTTTGATCTTGGCCTGCGCCGTGCCCTCGCGCGGTCAGTTCAAGCCGCAATGGATGCCCGGCCAGGTAGGACTAAATGCGGGAATCCTGCCGTCTCCCGGTTTTTCCTACGTCAACATGGACGTCAATTACAACGCGGGCACCTTCAACAATCCATCGGGCAACTCCATCCCAGTGACGGGCACTTACAATGTCTGGGCCGTTGAAAACATCTTCTACTACGTGCCGGACATGAAGCTTTTCGGCGGGAATATAGGTCTTATGATCATGCCCGTCACCTACGCGAGCGGTTCGCTCGATGCCGACATCTCCAATCCGGCTGCTCCCAATCTCGGCGCGACTGCAGGCGGGACCGGTCTTGCCGATCTCTGGATTCAACCTTTTACTATCGGTTGGCACCGGAAGCGATTCGATTTAATGGTGGCCGACGGTTTCATGCTTCCCACGGGTCGTTTCACCGCAGGCGCTACGAATAACGTTGGGACCGGATACTTCGGCAACCATTTTCAGACCGGCACCACCTACTACATCACGAAAAACAGAGCTACCAGTGCGAACCTGTTCACGGACTGGGAAGTTCACCAAACGATGCATGGCACGAACAAGACTCCGGGGCAGGCCTTTACGGACGAATGGGGCATCGGCCAGGTTCTTCCCATCAAAAAGAATTTTAGTCAACTCTTGCAAGTTGGCCTCATCGGTTATGACCAATGGCAAATCACTGCAAACGGCGGCACAATTCTAAATCCGCTCCCCATCGGTCCACCCGTTTTGCCCGCTGGCTCAATCCCTTATTACTCCGTTCATGCCGTCGGTCTTCAGGTCAACTACATTTTACCGGCAAGGAATTTTAGTCTTTTCTTCAAGTTCGAGCATGAATACAGATCCGTCACTCACACGCTAGGAAACACCACGGTGTTCGGTGCCGCATGGACATTCAAGATTCCCAGGCCGGTACCTCCCAAGCCGCCAGCGCCTAAGCCCAGTAATTGAGTGAGGTCGGCTGAGTCGGCCTGAACGATCGTTGTAAACACACAAACTTCTGGATGGCTGGCCAGACACAGTGATACGGAGCATTTCGAATGATCGCGAAAAACATCAAAAAAGCATTTGTGGTCTTGCTCAGTTTTGTATTTGCTTTCACTTCGTCTCAGATTCTGTACGGATTCCAAAACTCAGGCGCGGCACCGTCCTCAAACACAGGCGCTCCCATGGAAGGCGCTCCACAGAGCGCGGCCGAACTTCAGTCCCTGGTGGCGCCCATCGCTCTCTATCCGGACGCGCTCGTGGCCCAAATCCTCACTGCCTCGACATTTCCTGATCAGGTGGCGATCGCAGAGTACTGGATGACGCAGAACAGCAGTCTGACGGGAAACGCCCTGATGCAGGCCGTGGACAAACAATCGTGGGATGCCAGCGTCAAGGCCCTTACGCAGTTTCCCTCGGTGCTCGCAAATTTGGCACACAATCTCACCTGGACCTCCTCGCTGGGAGAAGCCTTTCACAATCAACAATCGGATGTCATGGCAGCCGTCCAGGCTTTGCGCGCGAAGGCCCAGGCAGCCGGCAATCTTAAGTCCACCCCCCAAGTGACTGTCGTGCAACAGTCGCCGCAAGTCATTGTCATCCAGCCGGCCAATCCCCAAATTGTGTACGTTCCGGTTTACAACCCGGCGGTCATTTACGGCACTCCCTATGTGACTCCGTATTATTCAGCTGGCGACGTCGCCGCCGCCGCCGTTATTGGGTTTGGCGTTGGCATCGCCGTAGGAGCCATGATGAGCGGTGGATGCTGCGCCTGGGGTTACAGCAGTTGGAACTGCGGGTGGCATGGTACGGCGGTCGTCTATCACGGCGGCGCCTACTACGGAAATACTGCCTGGCACGGCGGCTACTACAACGACGGCTATCACAGCAGTTACGGCTATAACAACGACTACAACCATAGCAACTACAACAGCGGCTACGACAACAGGTCTTACGCGCAGAACGGAAACAACTACAGGAATAGCGGCAACACCTACAACAGGAACGTGAGCGGAAACACGGCGAACGTCAACACCGATCATTCTGCTTCATCGAACTCCTGGTCGCATGGTGGTGATGGGAGTTCGGACGCATTCAGCGGAATGAGCGGACATGCCGATGGATTTGGTGGGTCCAGCGGCTGGTCCTCGCGAGCCGAAAGCGGTCGTGGCTGGGGAAGCATGGGTTCAAGCGGATTCGGCGGCGGCCGTTTTGGCGGGGGTGGAGGCGGCTGGGGCGGCGGTGGATTTGGCGGGCGACGCTAATGGCGACGAAATTCCGCGCACGAAGCACAATGAAATCCAGCTCTGGAGATAGTCAAATGTCGTACGCTGTGCGGAACCAAAAAAAGTTCGCTGCTGGCATCGCAATGTTCGCGGCAATATCCTTGGCGGTTTCCTTGCTTGTCTCTTGCAGTAAGGCGGATAGCCCCAAAATCGAGCAAAAGTCATTCACCTCTCCAGCCGAAGCGGGAGACGCCTTTCTCGCAGCCGCCAAGGCTGGTGACCAAAGCGCCTTACTTGCGATTTTCGGTCCGGACTCCAATGGCGTCCTCTTTTCAGGAGACTCGGTAAAGGACAAGAACTCATTCCAAGAGTTCGTGGCCGCGTACAACCAAATGCACCGCTGGCGCGAGATCAAAGTAGGAGGCGAGATACTCTACGTCGGGGCAGACAATTTTCCGTTCCCCATACCTTTGGGAAGGAATTCTTCCGGCCAGTGGGTGTTTGACACGGCAGCAGGCAAGGACGAGATTCTCGCGCGCCGTATCGGCAAGGACGAGTTGACCGCCATTGCCGCATGCATCGCTGTTGCCGCCGCGCAGCAAGTCTACTTCAGCCAAATGCACGATGCCGACAAGACAAAGCAATACGCACAGAAATTCATCAGCGATGATGGCAAACAGAATGGGCTGTATTGGCCGGTTGCAGCAGGTCAGCCTCCAAGCCCCCTCGAGGACGTCCGTGATTTTGCCAAAGCCGCCGGTTATTCCAATGCGGGAGCTAAGCAGCAGCCCTTCGATGGTTACTATTTCCGTTTTCTCACCAAACAGGGAGCTACGGCCAAAGGCGGCGCGAGGGATTACCTCGTCAATGGGCACCTAACGGGCGGCTTCGCCATTCTTGCCTATCCAGCGGAGTACAGGAATTCGGGAATCATGACGTTTGTCGTAGGCGCGGACGGCGTTGTCTACCAGAAAGATCTGGGTGAAAAGACCGCTGACATCGCGTCGGCCATGGCCGAGTACAACCCTGGCGACGGTTGGAAACCAGCTCTCTAGTTTCCAGAACATCCAGCTGATAACCAAATGCAAGCGCAAACGGTGGCAGCACTGGTTGTCTCCTGGGTTCAGAAACACAAGCGGTTAATTAGTCCTGAGTACCGAAAGCGGGGCGCTCGCAGTACTTGGACCGTCGTTCCACAAGTCTTTCGAAAGACGGATACAGCAGAAGCCGTTGGAGAATAAAACGGAATCATTTTCAAAAGGAGCAACCCAAGAGAATTGAACGTCAGTTAAAACCGATGGATCACTGAAATATGCTCGAAGGCTGTGGTCTACTGTGGAACGGTTTTTGATCTGGGGGCTCGAATTCGGGATTCTTCGTTTTGGACAGCGAAAACGGTTACATCTCCGGAGCTGTGGGGTTACCCTCTGAGACGCGAATCCAGCCGCAGATCGACGCCTGTTCAAGGCCCCTTGGCCCTTCACGGGAAGAAAACCAGCGGGGTGCTCGATTCCGGCAATCGCTTGCTGTTTACTCCTCTCCAGGAATTATCAGTAGTTAAAAAGCGTGGCAATCGTAGGAGTCAAAGAATGACTACCCCATTTCTTACGTATCTCCGTGTGGGCAGCGTTTTCCTTTTTGCGCTTTCTCTGGCGTGCCTGGGCTCTCCGGCTCGGGAGCTACGAAAAGACGTAATCGTCATGACCAACGGCGACCGTTTCACCGGCCAAGTGAAACGCCTGCAAAACGGCTTGTTGTTCGTCGAGATGCCGTACGCGTCGGGGAATATCGGCCTGGATTGGAATCAAGTGGACTCCGTCCAAAGCACCGGGGTATTCCAAATAATCTTAAACAACGGGCAAAGGCTTGAGGGAACAATTGAAAAGGTCTCGGGTGAAAAGGCGAAAAACGAGGATTTTCTGATTCGCGAAGCTACCGAGGAAGTTGAAATTCCCTCGACCTCCGTCGCGAATATCGACCAGAAAAAACCGACATTCTGGCGGCAATTGCAGGGCAATATAGATTTCGGTTATAGCTTTAACAGTGGAAATAGTCAGTCGTCGTTGAACGCGGATACCAGCGCGACCTACAAGACTAGGTCATGGGCGGCCACGACCTCTTTCGATTCGACGTTTAGCGGTCAGTCAGGAGCTTCCAGCACAAATCGCGAAGATCTGCAGACCACGGTTTCCCGGTTTTTGAACAGGAATTCCTTCGTCTCTGGTCTATCTGATTTTCTTCACAGCAGCCGGCAAGACTTGACCCTGCGCACTACCCTTGGCGGCGGTTATGGACGCTATCTAACGCGTACGACCAATAGCAACCTCGCTTGGCTAGGCGGCATTGTCTACATTAACGAATCGTTTAACACCACTGCCGGTCAACCATCGGATCAAAGCATGGAGGCTGTGGTGGGCTTACAGTACAGCTATGTTCGTTTCAATCTGGGAGAGCTCGACTCCCAATTGCGGATATTCCCGGGACTGACGGACTCCGGCCGTGTGCGAATAACCACGAACAATTCACTTTCGATCAAACTAAGGAACAATTTTTACCTTCTTTTCACGTTCTGGGATAACTTCGATAGCCGGCCGCCCTTGACGGCAAGAAAGAATGAGCTAGGCACAAGTACTGGGGTTGGCTGGTCGTTTTAGATGCACCACCGGTCCAATGGATGCCCCATCGCGATACACGTAAGAATACTTCTGAGCGAATCGCTTCGCCGGTCTTTCAAGGCTTCCGGCTGATAACGTTTTCTTTCTCCAATCCCTCGATTACCACCTTAACCAGGCCTTTGATCGCCTTCATCGGCGAGTTGCCATCAAAAGTGTTTGTTGTTCCCGTCCACACCAGCTCTCCGCTGGGCTTTGCCGTGGAATAAAAATTTGTCTCCACCTGCGCCAGCTTCTCTTTCACCATATATCCGGGTGTATAGACTAGCGGAGCCATCGTGCTGTAATACCCGTAGAAGTCCCCATATAGAGGATACGGATTGTAAACCTCGCCGGGCACATAAGTAGTCTTCTTCTCCGCTTTGGTGAGCCGCGCGACCACGATGGCATCAAACTTCTGTTCCTGTATCAACTCCTTCAAATCTTTCATGTCGATGGGTGTTGCATCGGGGCGCGGCAGAAACACATAGCTCTGAGTAGCCTGCATCCCCGGCCGGGCCATCGCCGCGACCAACTCGTCCTCGAATTCCGCCCGGTTCGCTGCCTGGCCATTCAGGGCCAGCACAAGAATGTTCTTAAACTGTCCGCCCGTGTAGTTCGGATTTCTCCAGCTCAGCAGCAATTTGGGTGCACTGGCGGCCACTATCAACGGGATTGCGAGCGCGGCCACCATCAAAAGTGATTTTCTTCTCAAAGTGATTCCTCCCACCAACATTCTCTGATTCCCAGCCGCCTCAGCGTTTAGCCGCCGGCCGGCAACTTTCGTGCGCCCCTCGTAGATTGGGTGCGTTGGGCCAAGGCTGCCCCTATGATCTGCGCAATTCCCCGAGCAGAGCCCCCTGATCCTTAATAAGGATGGACCAACGGTCGAGAACTCTTGAAGCTACACCAGCTTACACGCGCTCCGCCTAGGCGCACACTGTCAAAACTAACGAACTCGCGAGCGGCATGTATCGAGCGCTTGCCTGCGGACGCATGCCCCTCAGCCGTCATTTATGTCGTGGCGATGACGTCCGGAAGCGTATATGATTCCCTTCATCCGGCGGTTCAAAGCGTCTCCTGCCTGGTTCAGGCGGCGCTGGTACATCTAAGACGAACGCCCAAATGCGTGAACGCACAGGCTCTGATTTCCATTTCGGTCTCGCGTGTCCATCCTTGGTGGCGTGCTACGTGCTGTCAAGACTCTTCCTGATCTCGAGGTGCGCGTGAGCTCCACCCCCAGTCGCCTATCCTGGAGCGCGCCGAATCTGGACCCTCGGATCTATACAGCCATGCTCGCATTCCTGGTGGCTGCAACAGGCTACCTGGCTGCAAAGATGGCTGGGGCTCTAGTCATATCCGTTCCCCAATTGGTTTGGCCGATTTGGCCGGGTTGCGCCATTTTGGTCGGCATCCTCCTTATCGTTCCGCGGAAAATCTGGCCCGTGCTCCTCCCAGCTGGCTTGGCCGGTTTTGTTTTCTACGACTTGCAAGCGGGTGTGTCGATTTCTTCGATCGCCTTGCTCATTCTCGCGGACACCCTTGAAATTCTGGTCGCCGTCTGGAGTGTGACCTATTTTTTGAACGGCAAGCCTCGCTTGGACAGTTTGGGAGCCCTTGCAAAGTACAGCTTCTGCACCGTGTTCCTTGCGTCGCTCATCGTTTCGTCCATCGGCAGCCTGGCCTTAAGTGGAGACTTTTGGCTCAGTTGGCGATTTAGCTTTCTATCCGAAGCATTGGCTTTTCTGACCGTAACCCCCGCCATAATCGGTCTGTTTGGCCTGGCCCAATCCGGATTGCACCCCTCGCGGGCCCGTTACTTGGAAGCAGCCATCTTGGTCATTATGTTGGTTTCATTGAGCTACCTTATCTTTGTAGCTCCGAGCAGGAGCGACCCGCCAGCCCTCCTCTATTCTCTTGTGCCATTGCTAATCTGGTCCGCCTTGCGGTTCGGATCCGCCGGCGTCGGCTCCTCAGCGACCGTTGTCGCCCTGATGTCTATTTGGGGTGCGATACACGGTCGCGGCCCGTTCACCGAAGCGGACCCCATCAACCGCGTCTTGTCGCTTCAAATCTTCTTATTCTGTACTTCCGCCCCTTTCATGGTTCTGGCGGTCCTCGTCGAGGAGCGCAAGACTGGCCAGCTCGAACTGCGCGATAGCGAAGAGCGCCTGCGCTTGTCAATGGACTCCGGCAAAGTTGTAGGTTGGGAATGGGACCTCAAGACCGGAATAGATTCCTGGTTCGGTGACCTGAAAAACATGTTTGGAATTCAGGCGGAAAGCTTTGTCGGACGTCCGGAAGACTTTCATCGTTATTTGCACCCGGAAGATCGAAGTAAAGTTTCGGAAGCCGTCGCCGTGGCGAGGAAAACCCATCGGCCCTATGCGGAGGAGTTCCGCGTCGTTTGGCCCGACGGAACTGTCCGCTGGGTCGCGGCCAGGGGGAAATTTTACTACTCAGAGAGTGGCGTTCCCGAACGTATGCTAGGAATGGCGCATGATGTCACGGAAGGCAAACTAGCGGAGCAGGCATTACGCGAGAGCGAGGGCGACCTCACGGAAGCGCAACGGATGGCAAATGTCGGCAGCTGGCAATGGGATGTGCCTACCGACACGGTCACCTGGACAGAGCAACTTTATCGCATCGCAGGCATGGATCCCTCTTTGCCCGCCGTTAGTTACAAAGGGCATGAAACTCTTTATACGCCCGAAAGCTGGCTCCGCCTACGGATCGCTGTGGAAGAGGCGTTGCGTTCCGGCACACCCTACGAACTCGATCTTGAGATGCATCAGCCCGACGGCACCACCAAATGGATCATCGCCAAAGGCGAAGTGCGGCGCGATGGGGCCGGCAAGATCGTCAAGCTTCGCGGTACGGTGGATGACATAAACGTCCGCAAACGCGCGCAAGAGGAACTCCGCAAAAGCGAAGAGCGCTTGCGCCTCGCTATCCAAGCCGGAAAGATGTTTACCTGCGACTGGGACCCAGCCACGGATATCTTCACACACTCCCCAGAGTGCGCCCAGATTCTCAGAGGAGATAACGCGACCTGTAGCACGCGCCAACAACTCTTGAAGAGCGTACATCCAGACGATCGAGAGAAATTTATCGCTGCTGCCGCCGGGATTAGTCCTGAAAAGCCCGACATTAGGGTCAGCTACCGCATGGTGCGCTCGGACGGCACAGTCATTTGGCTGGAAAAGAATAGCCGGGCCCAGTTTGACCCCCAAGGCAAGCTGATGCGGATTATCGGCATTGTAACGGACATCACGGAGCGCAAGCACGCGGAAGAAGCTGTGCGCGCGAGCGAAGAGCGGTTGCGCCTCGCCGTCCAGGCTGGAAGGATGTTCGCCTATGAATGGGATCCTTCCACGGATCTACTCGTAAGATCGGCCGAGAGCGCCCAGATTCTCGGGATACAGGAGGCGACCCCTCTCACCGGTCAGCAAGTTGTGGCTCGGGTTCACCCGGATGACCGGGAGAACCTTGTGGCCGCTGTTGGCGAACTTAGTCCTGAAAATCCCAACCTAGCAATCACGTATCGCATGCTCCGTCCCGATGGCAGCATGATCTGGCTGGAGAGGAATAGTCGCGCGCAGTTCGACGAACGAGGCAAGTTGCAGCGGGTCATTGGCATTGTCGCGGACATCACCGATCGCAAGCAAGCAGAAGAGGCTCAGCGCGAGAGTGAACAGCGTTTCCGCCTGGTGGCCAATAGCGCCCCGATGCTGATCTGGATGGCGGACACTCACAGGTTGTGCACCTATTTCAATCATTCCTGGCTAGCGTTCACCGGTCGGCCCATCGAGCTGGAACTCGGAAACGGCTGGGCGGAAGGCGTCCACCCCGACGATTTGCAGTGGTGCCTGGAGACCTACGTGCGGTCTTTTGATGCACGCGAGAAATTCACGATGGAGTACCGCCGTCGGCGCCATGACGGCGAATATCGCTGGATTCTGGATCTTGGGGTGCCCAGGTTCAACCAGGATGGTACATTTGCCGGCTACATTGGCTCGTGCATGGATGTTACCGACCGCAAGCTTGCAGAAGAAACCCTCTCGGGAGTGAATAGCAGGCTGATCGAAGCCCAAGAGCGCGAACGCGCCCGCATCTCTAGAGAGCTACACGACGATATCAGCCAGCGCCTCGCGATGCTGACGATCGAACTAGAACAGCTCGGACAGAAATTCTTCGATTTGCCTCCCGATCTGCTTCACCGCGTTGCTCGACTGCGGAACCTCAGCGGCGATTTGGCCTCCGACGTCCAATCTTTGTCGCACGAGCTGCATTCCTCAAAACTGGAATACCTCGGCATTACTACCGCCATGAGGGCTTTCTGCCATGAGTTCTCTAACCAGCAGAATGTCGAAGTCGTCTTTGATCATGATGACATCCCGCGTACGCTCCCCCAGGATATTTCGCTCTGCCTCTTCCGAGTCTCGCAGGAAGCCTTGCAGAATGCCGTCAAACATAGCGGCGTGCGGCACTTCAATGTCGAGCTGCGCTGCGCCCCGGATGCCATTCAACTCACCGTACACGATTCGGGGTCTGGATTTGACCGCGAAGGGGCTCTCAAAACGAAAGGCCTTGGTCTGGTAAGCATGGCGGAGCGAGTGAAACTTGTCGGAGGAAGGTTTTCGATCGACTCGCAACCTCACCGCGGCACAACCATTCGCGCCAGAGTGCCCTTCAGCAAAGCCGCAAGCGCGTCAGCGTAGGGCGCAATCTGCTGTCAACCGGATCTCCACCTGTCTCGCTGGGACGCTCTTTCTTTCCTCCACACGCACATGTTCTGCCTGTCAGTTTTGACAGTTCACTTCGGTTTAACGCGCGGCTAATGTATCCGGACTGAGACTTGGCATGGAACGATTGTGGGAAGGGAACTCTCGTCGAGGTCTTATGCCCTGTAAGAAATGCGGGTCGGAACACCAGGCGGAGTATGGCTCGGAGATTAATGTACATTCTCCGGTACACAACGACCTGGACAAGGAGTCCCTCTTGTTGTTCCCGAACCTGTTGGTCTGCTTAAAGTGTGGCTTTACGGAATTCACGCTCTCGGAGAGCGAATTGCCCCTCCTCGCAAGTCGTGCAGGACACTAAGACTACGCTGGCCTAGATCGGTTCTCCCGTGAACACGTGGCGGAATGCGTTGCGCAATCACCGAGCCATAGGCTGCTGCATTTGGCTTGGCGTTGCGCAGACTTTTCAAAGGCCACTGACATACTGTTTGCCCTGAAGGACGGCTTCCACCGCCGGCATCAGGTCGCTACCCGCTCGCGTCTTAACAACGTAGCCCAATGCCCCGAGCCTGAGAGCTTCTTGTATTACATCCACGGCGGACTCTTGAGTCAGGAAAATAATCTTGGCGTTTGGTAGGAGCTTGCGGATTTGCCGGCCCGCTTCAATTCCATTCAATCCAGGCAGGCCAATATCCAGCAAGATCAGATCGGGTTTGAGTTCTTCGGCTTTTTGGACCGCGGCCAACCCATCAGATAGTTCGCACACAACGTCCAACTCCGGGTTTTGTTTTAGGACCGAACAAACGAAAGACCGAAATGGATCGAAATCTTCTACTACAAGCACTCGTATTCGCGGCGTTGTCAGTGGGGCCCCATTTCCGAAGAGGTCACATCATGAACTTGTGGGGGACTTTCAAATACTAATAGAAATTCTTAGGCGGGCGCAAGTTTTTCGTTTGGTGTTAAAATCGATTTAATGCATTCAGGCGATCGCTTCGAGGATTCCGATCATTCCAAAGTGATCGGAACGTAAATTAGCTTTCCCTCGCGCTGGATTTGAAGCACAAAGGGAACTCCCGGCGGGCTGGCTTTCAACGCTGCGCGCAATCGCTCTAGAGTAGTCATGGGCTGCGTGTTCAGAGTACGGATCACGTCTCCCGGCGCAAGCGGCACGTCGCCTACGGAACCCGTCACTCGCGCGGTCACCACGATGCCAAAGGGGTCTCGCAAACCGCGCAACATGGGAGCGGTCTTTTTATCGATTTCCACGCCAATTATCCCAAGCTGCGGAACTAGATTTTTTTGAGGGTCGGCAAGTGAAACGATCTGATCCATATCCTGCCCCTCTTCGACTGTCCCGACGCTGAAAATCTGCTGCTTTGTTCCTCGCAGCACCGTGACTTGCACTTTGTCCGAGGAATCCCGCAAAAGGAAAAAATAATTCACGCTGGGCAGGTTATCCGCCGGCTGCCCATCGATGGAAACCAGGATGTCACCAACCATCAATCCCGCTGCTTCCGCAGGCCCCCCGGGAAGTACATCCGAAACGAGGACTCCATAATCTTGTTTCAATCCGAGTCCCGCGGCGATCGACGGCGTAATCGTTTGGATGCCGATGCCAATCTCTTGCCGGCGCAAATGTCCGAACTCCTTCAACTGCCGGTAGACAGTTCGGACAGTGGCGGAAGGAATGGCAAAACCTAATCCCTCATTCCCACCGGACTGAGAAAGGATAAATGTGTTTACGCCAACGACCTCGCCATTCAGGTTTACGAGCGGACCGCCCGAGTTTCCCGGATTGATCGGGGCATCCGTCTGGATGTAAATCAGCGGAGAATCAGGGTCGAGTTGTCTTGCCACCGCTGAGATCAATCCATGAGTTATGGAGTTTCTTAGCCCCTCGGGGCTACCAAAAGCAAATACTGTATGGCCTTGCCGCACATCCCGATAGGACGCGAGCGGCAGTGCGGGAAGCTTTGTGTTCTCAATTTTCAGAAGCGCAAGATCTTTTTCTCGAGCCACTCCGATAAGGCGAGCCTGGACCGTGTCGATCCTTCCCGAAAGGGCCGTTGCCAGGGAACCGTCGGTGTTTGGGGGTGGCAAGACGACTTCAATGCGCTGCGCTCCGTTCACCACATGCGCATTCGTTATGATGTAGCCTTCCGCATCGATCACGAAGCCGGAACCGCTGGCTCGCTGGCGTCCGATGACCGCGCCGGCATTCCCTCGGCCGCTGTCTTCGAGTGGCGCGTAGGCCGTCACGATGATCTGGACCACGCTCGGCGAAACCTTTTTGATCAGAGCGTCAACCATCGAGTCAAATTGATTGACATTTTTTGCTGCGGAAGGCGCCTGGGCGAGAGCTAAGGACGCTAACCCGAGAAAGACGCACTGCAGCAGGATGGCGCGCCGACCCAAAAGCCCGGCCATTCTAAGGGGGTGAGAGAGTACTCTTCGCATTCGAGAAGCTCGCTGGCCTGGGCGCCCGCTCTGCCAAGACTTCTTTCTGATTGCGCGGCCGAGCTTGTTTAACTTGAACCCGCTCGTGCTTTTCGCCCAAGTTTGCGAAGCATAGGACTCTCTGCTTAGGGCAGTACACTGGTAAAACTACCATCTGTCATCCCGGCCAAAACGCTGCGGCCGTGGCCAGGGCCACAATCGAAGCTGGCGGCTACTTGTGGCTCAAGCTCCAGACGTAGGCTGCGACGGCTGACAGCTGGTCGGGCGTTAGTTGCGCGCCGCCCATCGCAGGCATTGGGCTGCGAAATTGTTTTGGCTGGGACACGCCGTCGGTGATCGTTTTCTTGATTCCTGCGTAGCTGCCATCGCTCCACAGCCATTTTTTACCAGTCAGATCGGGACCCAAAACTGAGCCCCCGCCGGTTGCGCCGTGGCAGCCCGTGCACGCTGCGCCACCCACTTGACCACGGTAGATGCGTTCGCCAAGGGCCACCATTTCAGGTGTAGCTCCAGGCGGAACGGCGCCACCCGCGGTCGCCGCACCGGCATCTGGATGTGTGCCCTCTGGCGGATTGGCAGGCGCTTCCACGATCTCGCCTGCGGGAGCTGTCGAGCTCGGGCAGGGAGTTACGTTCGCAGCAGGGTCGCCAGCGCCCCCGTGATAGACAATTCGATAAATCCGCCCGCGCACGTCGTCGGAAATGTAGAGCGAGCCGTCTGGTCCGACTGCGAGCCCGTCCGGGCGATGGTCGGCTTTGTCCGGCGATTTCACAGCTCCCGCGAAACCATCCGCGAAAATTTCGCAGCCGCCGGAGGCGTGGTCACCCGCCATCGGCTGAAACACAACGTTGTATCCGCCTTGCGGATACGGGGCCCGGTTCCATGAGCCATGGAAAGCGATGAACAAGCCGTTGCGGTAACGCGCTGGAAATTCTTTCTTGTCGTAGTGCAGAAGGCCATTCGGGGCCCAATGCGCGGGAAACGCCGCCGCGGGAGCGAGCTTGTTCGCGCAAACGCCGAGCGTCTTGCCGCCATCACCGCCGTATTCCGGGGCGAGCACGAGCTTTTGCGCGAAGGAATCGTAGTAGCACTCGGGCCACCCATAGTCGCCGCCCGACTTCAACAGCAGCACCTCTTCGGCCGGAAGTGTGGCTTCCTGGTCCGGCTTATAGAGCTCGGGCCAATTCGTGTGCAGCTGATCGCGTCCGTGCTGCGTCACAAACATGCGGCCGCTTGCGTCAATCGCAAAGCCTTCGCCGTTGCGTATGCCCGTGGCGAACCGATCCGCCTTCGAGAAGACTTGACTGGATTTGTTGGCGTCATACCGCCAGATGCCGCCGCGCGTTTCGAGCTCGACGCACGGATCCGCTCCGGGCGACTTGAGTGTGCGATTTTTCAACTGGCAGGAATTTGTCGCGCTGGCGACGTCCACAAACATCGAGCCTTCGGCATTGATGATGAAAGGGTGCATGGGATGGTCGCCACCGAGTGGCAATCCGGAGACGATCGTGACTGGAGCATTTTTCGGATCGATGGATACGGCGGCCAGTGCATAGCGCACGATGCGATCGTTGATTTCCGCGTAGATCGATCCTTTATATAGGCCGATTCCTGTACCACCTGCTCCGCCGCTCTGGACGGTTTCGCCAAAGCGCTCGTTCACGTCGGCCTTGCCCGCACCAGCTTTGTCTTGTAACGCAACCAGGAAACCGCCGTCATGCGGCTTGTCGTTGCCGTAGTATTCGCCGGACCAGGTATTCACATAGACGACGCCGTTCGGCGCAACTACGAGGTGCCGCGCATGTCCTATGCCGTCAGCAAAAATCGTTGCGCAGAAGCCGGCCGGTAACTTCAGGCCCGTGTCATCGTTCGGGCACGCCTGGGCGGGGACTGCCGCAGCCGACTTGGGATGGTTCTCGGCCGATGCCGACAGCAGGGAACTGACTCCGTACAATGCGGCGAGCGCCGCCACGGCAGGCAACAGCTTTTTGCCCAAGTGGATCAATTGCATCGAATCCTCCCCCAAGACCGAAGACGAAAAGTGGAAACGTGATGAGCGGCCAAAATATACCATAGCGGCGAGCAAGGAGTGGTGAGCGTCTGGCGAAGGGCGAGAAAGCACCCCACCCCGGGGTATCCAGAGAAGTGTGAGGTAAGGACGTGAAAAGAATGGAGTTGCCTCTCGCCCGCTCGGGGTAAATGGGCGTTGCTGTGCGTCGGATGTTTACTCGGTGTGGAAAAGAGGGGAAGTGTTTGGGTCAAATGAAAGTCTCGGATACCCCACCCCCTCCCCTGTTTTTTGCAAGAATGTGATTCGATGAGAGTTATGAGGTGGGGGTCTGCAAAAGATGTGATTCTAAAGGGGATAGTGGCGAACGGATTGGTCGAGGCGCGGTGACGGGTGGATTTTAACGCAGAGGGCGCAGAGTTCACGGAGTTCGGAGCTAGGATAGTGGATCGGCGAGAGATGGAGATTCGCTGAGTTGAGGGCGGGGCGGAGAACGAGGAAAGCATAGGGAACGGTAGCACGTCGTTGGCGAGAAGGTAAAGTGAATTGCATGGAATGGTAGAGAATCGGGGTTGAACGGTGATTTTTGGGCGGTGAATGGTTGAGTGTTCGGCTGCGTTCGAGCGAGCTGGGAGTTGCGGGGCGGAAGCGCTCTATTCGGAAGGTTTGATGGATGGCAGAGTCGTGGCTATGTGCGCGTGACTAGCCCGTTGAATTGGGAAAAACAGAAGCCGCAGGGTCAAAACCCGCACCCTCGAAAACCACAAGGCATGCGGCACCGCGCCCTCCGCTCCACAACCCGCCTAAACTCCCGATTAGCGGGATTGCCGAAAGAGTGGTTTTGATCTAAGTTCACTTGGACGATTCCGGAGTTTACCAGGACCTTCGCAACTGAATTGTGTCTTTACTGTTTCGAATCGTTAAGAGAAACAACGCAGTGATGCATAAAACCTACGAACTCAGCTGCCAGTTGCCAGCCCAGGAAGCCTTCGAACGAATTGAAGGCCTTCTATCGAATGAGGGCGTCAAGTACAGAGCTGCCGGTCTTTCCATCGCTTCCACACGAACTCCGATTGTTTTACTCTCGATTCAGCCGAAGCTATACACCCACAGCAACTGGGTCGGAGTAAACCCGTTCGTCTATGTCAGTAATGTGGATGTGCGATTCAAACAAGGCGATGGCGAGGTCACAAAAGTTACGATTCGCGTTAACCGACTTCGGGCATTTCTATTGTCTGCTTTAGGGATCGCGTTCGGCTTCCTGGCAGCAAGTGCCATGCCTGAGCCGGCAGGGTTATTATTCTTCGTCGGATTCGCCTGTGCTACGTGGTTCGGCATAGTGTCCTTCCTTGGCGGCTACCTGATAAAGAAGGAGATTGCTGATCGTCTGAGCGACCACTTGTAGCAGTCGGACATCCTCCTCCTCCGAGGATGGCATCGACCTAACTCCAGGGTTGTCGCGAAACCGGAGATGTGAAGTAATGCTTCAATTGGGCGGTTACCGCGTTACTCAGGCGCTTGGTCAAGACGAGCCGCGAGTTTCGCTGGAATTGTGCTTCGGAGGCGCGCAATTAATTTGAGCAAATCGGGCCGGTTCTTGGCTGATAAAATCCACGATGGGAGATTGAACGGCATTCGAGTGGTTAAAGACAAACGCTTCCCGTTGTAAATCGGCCTTTCTCGCAGTTCGGAGCGAATCACCCGCTCTAGCAATTGGAGGTGTTCAGCGTTCAACGCCCAGAAAACATTTCCTCTGAAATCGGCCTTTAACCACAAAGGCAAGCTAGGAAATCTCCTGTCGTGTTCTCGGTCAAATGAAATCTTATAAATTCCACCACACGAAGGACATTTACATTCTCCTTCCGCCTCGGGCTGCATTGGCATCATGTACGCCAACTGTGAGCACTTTGAGCAGCGAATCCACCATGGTTTAAACTCATCAGTCGTAACCATGTCGCTAGGCTTCAAACGTAGCGGACCCGCTTTTCCTTGGGTTGTTTTCTGCGCCATGCTGATAAGTCTAATTTAGAATCACATTCAACGCGCAAGGCAAGAAAGGACGGCGAGCAGTTCAGTAAACCGTCAACTTCTGGTAAGACGCGTAATCGGAAACTTGAAATTCCACGGGGACGGTATCCGCCTTATTCAGGCACAACCGGCGATCGGTTTATTCTAGGGCTGCTACTATTCGACGCTGTCAGTGTTGACAGCGATTTGTGGGCGAGGGTAGAGTTTGCCGGATGCTGCGCTAGATCCTCACGTTTTAGATCCCGCCAGGAGGACGAGCAATGGGTTTGGAGCCGAAGAGTGCGCCCAAAGCTGAGCGTGTCGTTGCGCAGCCGATTTTGGCACCGCTTTCGCGCGCGGCAATCTTTCTGGTGGCGACGCTGAAAGCTGGGGACGATGCTCGCGCGACGCTGCGGTCATTCTGCGGAGACCTGGGCGGAATTATCCGCGCAGTGGAGTATCGCAACATTGAAGCGGGGCTGTCCTGCATCATGGGAATTGGGTCCAACGCGTGGGACCGACTCTTTGGGCAGCCACGTCCGGCGGAGCTTCATCCGTTCCGCGAGGTTCGCACCGGAGCGAGGCATGCAGTGTCGACGCCCGGCGACCTTCTGTTCCACATCCGCGCGAAACACATGGATTTATGCTTTGAACTTGCCACGCAGATCATGGCGCGCATCGAGAATGCGGTTGCTCCGGGGGACGAAGTGCACGGCTTCAAAAATTTCGACGACCGCGATCTGGTTGGCTTCGTTGACGGGACTGAGAATCCGAGGGGTGGAGAGGTGGCCGAGGCCGCGCTCGTTGGCGCGGAGGATGCGGCGTTCGCCGGCGGAAGCTACGTGATGGTGCAGAAATATCTCCACGATATGAATGGATGGAATGCGCTGTCGACGGAGGCGCAGGAAAAAATTATCGGACGGAAGAAGCTGTCCGACATCGAATTGGACGAGTCGGTGAAGCCGACCTGCTCACACAGTTCGCTGACGACGATCGAAGAGAACGGCAAAGAGATGAAGATCTTGCGTGACAACATGCCTTTTGGCAACGCCGCGCAAGGTGAATTTGGGACGTATTTTATCGGCTACTGCCGAACGCCGCGCACACTCGAGCAAATGCTCGAGAATATGTTTGTCGGACGGCCGCCTGGCAACTACGATCGTCTGCTCGACTACAGTCGCGCCGTTACTGGAAACCTGTTTTTCGCGCCGTCCGCGACATTTCTGGAAGCGGTTGGGGACGACTAGGGCTGGGTTATACTGCCCGGCCGCGTCCCTCGGCCACTCGTCAGGGAAAGAAGAAATGAAAAACGAGGACCCACCCTTGCGAAAACCAAACCGGCAAGGATGGGGGAAGCCGACGGAGAAAAACAAAGTCACAAGCCTTTCGGCGAAGACAGGAGGTGCCACGCGCCGATTTGGGTTAAGGGAACTTATTTGCGAGATGGTGATGTCTTGTCGAGCACATCGACAAGCGGCTTGGCTGCAGGAACAACCGTCTGGCCGCCAGAGATAATTTCCTTCGCAGTCATCTGTTTGCCGTACAGAGCTTTGTTGGCGTCGTCGTCGGTGTCCATCGAAGCGCCTTCGAGGGAGACGCCAGCAAACAATCCTTTTGACCGGGAGTAGGTTAGGACGTCCGTCTTCATGGCATCAGCGTTGTAGCCGGTAGCCTGAGCGCCGGTGGGTCCTGCAGCCGCAGCGGCATTGCCACCGAGCTTCGTCTTCCCATTCAGGATCTGTTCCGCGCCTTTCTGGTTCATGACTACCAATACAAAATCTGTAGCCGTGGAACCGAGTTGTACACCGATGCTGCCCTGGTCGAGCTTGTACATAGCCGGCGCGCCCCAGTCACCATTCATCGTCCCGCCCGTGCGGCAAACGAGCGCACCTCGACCGTAACTACCACCGATGCCGATGGCCACTTTTTTGACACTTGGGAAAATCAGGACGCAATCGGCCTGAGCAAGGATACTCTTGGGCAGGCCGTTGTTCTCGCCAAGGATTTCCTGCATGACGGTGGCTGAGTTCGAGAGACGCTCTTCTTCCTTCTTCTGAGCGAATAGTTGCGAAGCTACTGCCAAACAGAATGCAAACATGACTATTTTTTTTGTCATTGGTCGTCCTTTCGCAGGCCGGGCTTCCAATCTCAGAGTATACGCCCGTAGTTTAAATTCCGTAGTTCACTTTTCGAAGAGAGTCTTTATAGGCTTCGCGTGCCTCGGTCGCCTTTTGCTGCGCGTCTTGTTCGGCAAAGTGGGCAGCATCCCAGTTCTCCATTTCAGTCATGGAGTGGTCCGTGGTCGCCAAGTCTTCCTCGGCACGGATCGCCCATACCCATTCATCCACGGCCTTCTTGTAGGCAAGACGCAATTCGCTAAGGTCAGCGTTTTTCATAGAACGCAGATTATGCCGGGCGTGAAATAGCGTCAATTCAATTGGCTGATTGTGACAGAAAATTAACCGTCTGCGCCTGCGAGTCCAGCGTGATGCTGGCTTGTCGCCGAAGGGGCTGGTTCTGAGAAGAATGTTCATCATGGTGCAATGTCTGGCCAGCTTTGTTGCCTACGGTGCTCGAAGAGAAATCCGGGAGCCAATCCTTGAGGAACTACTTACGATTGGCTGAAGGGCAAGGGAGCGAGTTAATCGACGCGGAGCGCCTCGAGGGGATCGAGGGCGGCGCCGCGTCGGGCAGGCAAATAGCACGCCGCAAAGGCGACCGCGAGAAGAACGCCGGCAGAGAAGAGCAGCGGCACGATTTCCAAGCCATGGACTTCTGACAAAAATGTTGTGAGAACGCGGTTCATCGCGATGGTAATCAGGATGCCGATCACGAGGCCTGCGCAGCTTAGCTTGAGGCCGCGAGCCAACACTTCGGACAAGACTCGATTGCTGGTGGCGCCGAGGGCCATGCGAATGCCGATTTCGTGGGTGCGCTGGATCACGGCGAAAGCCATGACGCCGTAAACACCGAGAGCGGCGAGCAGCAATCCAAAGCCGCCGAAGAAACCCATCACGCGCGCGCCGAGCCGGTCTCTTTCCAGGCTTTCGGAGTAGTAGCGATCCATGAAAGAAATATCGTAGACGGCGAGCGATTTGTCCGCTTGCCAGATGGCTTGCTTGATGCTGGTGACGAACGCCGGCGAGTCTGATTGCACGCGCACCATTAGATAGATCGAGTCCGCAGCGGCGGTTCCGGCATTTTGCGCGTAGGGGAGATACCAGGTTTCGCGCGGATCGCCTGGATCACCGGCGTCGCGCACATTGCCGACGATGCCGATCACGGTGAGCCATGGAGCATTGGGACGATCCATGCGGAGGCGTTTGCCGAGTGCGTTGGAGTTGGGCCAGAAGCGCTGGGCCATGTCTTTGCTAACGATGGCGACAGGTTGGCCACTGGCATTGTCGAGATCGGAGAAGGTGCGGCCTCGCAGTACGGGGATATTCATGGTGTGAAAAATATCGCTGCTGACGAGACGATGGTTGACGATGAAATCGGCGCTTCTTCCACTGGTGTCGGAGCCTTCGATGATTATGGGAGCGCCCCAGGTGCCACCGCCTAGAGGATTCACGGTGGTGGCGGCCGCGGCTGTGACGCCGGGCGTGGCGCGGATTGTTTGGAGCATGCGGTCGACGAGGACTGGGCGGCGTGGGCCGGGGGGATAATCGATTTGCGAGGGCGTGATTTGCATGGTGAGAAGTTGGTGAGATTCGAAACCTAGCTCGAGAGTTTGCAGGCGGCGGAAATGCTCGGTTATCAGAGCGGCTCCGGCGGTTAGGACTAGGGCGAGAGCGGTTTGCGCAATGACGAATCCGTTGAGAACACGATGCGCGGTGCGGCTTCCGCCGGAGCCCGAGCGACCGGCTTGCTTGAGAGTGTTCGCTGAATCGTTTCGCGCGTGGCCGAGGCCGGGGAAGAGTCCGGCGAAAATTCCGGCGAGCAGCGAGAGCGTTATGCCAAAGAGCAAGACGCGGTGATCAAGATCCGGAGTGGGCATACCCAATTGCAGGCGGAAATCGGACGGGAGGAGTGTGGCCAGGTAGCGATTCAACCAAGAAGATAGGAGAAGGGCGCAGGCGCATCCGGCAGTCGCGAGGAGAATGCTTTCTGTCATGGTTTGCTGAAGCTGGCGAGCGCGGCTGGCCCCCAGAGCTGCGCGAATTGCGAATTCGCGGGCGCGAACGGCGGAGCGAGCGAGAAGCAGGTTGGCGACATTGACGCAGGTGAGCAGCAAAAGAAAACCGACCACGCAAAGTAGCGCGAACATAACACGCTCTTGATTGCCGTTGAGATTTTCGCGGAGGGTGATGCTTGTAACTTGATAGCCGGGCGGCGTGGCTGGATATGTTTCTTTAATTCGCGCTGTTGTTGGAGCGAACGATTCGCGTGCCTGCTGCAGCGTGACGCTGGGCTTGATGTGAGCGAAAACGGCGAACTCGCGAGCGATGTCCAGGCGATCGACGGAAAAGGGAAGCCAAACGTCTGCGTCGTAGGGGAAGTTGAAGCCGCGAGGCATTACGCCGACTACGCGGAAGATTTGATTATCGAGCGTGACGCTTTGTTGTAGTACCGAAGCGCTGCCGCCGAAGCGACGTTGCCACAGGCGATCGCTAATAAGTGCGACGCCGCTTCCGAGGCCCTTGCTTTCTTCTTGCGGCAAGAAGTCGCGGCCGAAGATCGGTTGCACTTTGAGGGTGGAGGACCAGCCCTCGGAGCGGTAGACCACGCTGATTCGCTCAGGCTCAGTGCCGCCGGCGAGGGTCAGGCTGTCGCCAGAGAGCGCAACCATGCCATCGAAGGCCGTCGCCGTTTCGCGCAGCATTACGACGTGGGGGCTGTGCATGCCAAAAGTGCTGAGGTGGCCATCGGGCCCGCGATTGGAATCGAGGATTCGCAGGGTGCGGTCGGGATCCGCGAGAGGGAGGGTGCGGAAAAAGATAGTGTTTACGAGGCTGAAGATGGAGATGTTAGCGCCGAGGCCGAGCGCCACGGTGAGGATCGCCACGGCGGTAAACATCGGTGCGCGGCGGAGCAGGCGCAGGGCGTAGTGTAGGTCTTGCCAGAGGCTTGACATCGGATTGCCTAGACTACTAGACGCGGTTGAGGGCGCTTTGTTTCGCATTTCGAGGCTGCCATGGTCGGGCGCCGCGCCTGCCGCATATATCTCGTGTGGGGTGAGGAGATTGGAGTCAGGATTCCTTCAAGCGAGGCGTAACCGAAAGTGGGACAAGTGTATCTAAACCGGACATGAGCATAGAAAACGCAAAACTTGGTTCACAAGGGGCAATCGTCTCGCGGATGGGGCTTGGTTGCATGGGGATGAGTGAGTTTTATGGCGAGCGGAATGACGAGGAGTCTGCCGCGACGATACTGCGATCGCTGGACCTGGGAATGACTTTTCTGGACACCGCGGATGTCTATGGGATTGGTGACAACGAGGAGTTAGTAGGAAAAACGATTCGCGGGCGGCGCGATGAGGTTTTTCTGGCGACGAAGTTTGCCAATATCCGGACGAAGGAAGACCCGGGTAAGTGGTCAATCAGTGGTAAACCGGAGTATGTGCGCGCGGCCTGCGACGCTTCTCTAAGGCGATTGGGCGTCGATCATATCGATCTTTATTATCAGCACAGAGTGGATCCGCTAACTCCGATTGAAGACACTGTGGGAGCGATGGCGGAGTTGGTGAAAGCTGGCAAAGTGAAATATCTGGGACTGTCCGAGGCTTCGCCGGCGACGATCCGGCGAGCGCACAAGGTTCATCCAATCAGCGCGCTGCAAACGGAGTATTCGCTATGGACGCGTGAGCCGGAAGCAGAGATCATTCCGACGTTGCGCGAGTTGGGAATTGGATTTGTGCCGTACAGTCCACTCGGTCGCGGTTTTTTGACTGGTGCGATCACCAAGCCGGGCGATCTTGATGAGAAGGACGCGCGTTCGCAGCGCTTTCCGCGGTTTGCAGGGGAAAATTTTGACAAAAATCAGGTACTTGTCGCGCGGGTGAAGGCTATCGCGCAGCGAAGAGGCGCGACAGCGGGACAGCTGGCGCTGGCATGGGTGCTCGCGAAGGGCAAGGACATGTTTCCGATTCCAGGAACGAAGCGAAGGAAATACCTGGAAGAAAACGCAGCTGCGGCACATATCAAGTTAACGCCAGCCGAGGTGGCGGAGCTGGAAGCGGCCGTTCCCCAAAGCGAGATTGCGGGCGAGCGATATGCAGCCCCGGCGATGAAGGCGATCGACCGCTGACGTCAATCTCGGAGATAGCACAGCCACAACCAGAAGTATTGCCAGCACTCCGTTAGGAAGCCTGCGCCGAGTTTTCAAGCCGTCGCCAATCGCTTTGCGAACCTTTGGCGCGCCCCAGCCTGCTTCTCCTATTATTTGTTTGTATCCGCCCAGACCCCATTTACATCTAAGTGGCACGCTGACGGTGAACTCGAACTCTTGAGCAGTCTGGAGCGCATGGTGTAGTTTCGTTGCGTTCGTGGGAGCCTGATGCCAACCATCCAGATGGTTCCTGGGTGTGGCTTTGCTCGTCGCGCAAGGAGTGTTCATGTCGCTGGAATTTTCGAGACCCGCTGGTCATGATTTTCGTCGCAGGCCGCAGCTGAGCAATGCTCGTTCCACTCGATCTGCTGGCGCCGTGGCGTCCGTTGTGGTCGGCGCGCTTTCGGTCGTCTGCCTATTTGCTGGCTGTGGCGGGAAGGCGGCGCCCCCTGGTGCTCCGCCAGATGTAAAAGTGATTGCAGTGACGCAAAGGGACGTTCCCATCGTAAGCGAATGGGTGGCGACGCTCGACGGATACGTAAACGCCCAGATCCAGCCGCAAGTCACCGGTTACATCGTCAAGCAGACCTACAAGGAAGGATCGCCGATTCAAAACGGCGAAGTCTTATTTGAGATTGACCCGCGTCCTTTCCAGGCTCTGCTCGATCAAGCCAAGGCCCAGTTGGCGCAAGCCCAAGCACAATTGGGCAAGACGCAACTCGACGTAGACCGCGACACCCCTCTGGCGAAAGAACGCGCTATCGCACAGAGCCAGTTGGACAATGATATTCAGGCGAATCTTGCGGCAAAAGCCGAGGTTCAGTCCGCTGAAGCGCAAGTCGAGCAAGCTCAGTTAAATCTGGGGTTCACCCACGTTACGTCGCTCTTCCAAGGCATTGCCGGTATCGCTCAAGTCCAGCTCGGGAACCTGGTGAACCCCAGCACCGTTCTCACTTCCGTCTCTCAGGTAAATCCAATTAAGGCGTATTTCCCGATCAGCGAGCAGGAATATCTGCGTCTCGCCTCTGGCATCAACGGGCCGCAAGGCGATCTTGAGTCCGCCAAGGATGCACCGCCGCTCGAGTTGGTTCTCGCGGACGGAACCATTTATCCGTCCAAAGGCCACGTTCTTTATACCGACCGCCAGGTAGACATAACGACGGGAACCATCCGCGTCGTGTCAGCGTTTCCCAACCCCAAGAATTATCTGCGTCCCGGACAATTCGGCCGCGTTCGAGCCTCCACGTACACGCGCACTGGGGCGCTTCTTGTTCCGCAGCGGGCCGTCATTGAGCTGCAGGGCAGCTTTCAACTGGCAGTCGTTGGCGGCGACAACAAGGTCAACGTCCGCATCGTCAAAGTTGGCGAGCGCGTGGGAACGGAATGGATTATCGATAGTGGCGTGAAAAAAGGCGAAATGGTCGTCGTCGAAGGCGTTCAAAAAGTGCGGGACGGAGTTTCCGTCAATCCTGTGCCACTGGCCGCAGCCGCGGGAGCGGATTGATCCATGTCAAAATTTTTCATTAACCGCCCGATCGTCGCCATGGTGATCTCCATCGTCATGGTCATTATTGGCGCTATCACTATTCTCACTCTGCCGGTTGCGCTCTTCCCGAACATCGTTCCGCCTGAAGTGCAAGTGTTGGCCACGTATGTCGGCGCCGACGCCGGCACCATCGAGCAATCTGTCGCCACCCCTATCGAGCAGCAGATGAGCGGCGTGGACAACATGAACTACATGTATTCCCTGAATTCCACTGCCGATGGCGGCATGCGCCTGATTGTCGATTACGACGTGAAAACCGATCCGAATACCGATTTGATTCTTACCCAGATGCGCCAGACGCAAGCCGCATCGCAATTGCCCGTCGACGTCAACAACTACGGCATCACCGTTCAAAAAACCGTCACCGCGCCGCTCATGCTCATCACTCTTTACTCGCCGAACGGCACGTACGACGCCCAGTTTCTGTCGAACTTCGCCTACATCAATCTCAGCGACCAAATTACGCGTCTCTACGGCATTGGCACCGTGCAGATTTTTGGAGCCGGCCAGTATGCGATGCGGCTCTGGGTGAAACCCGACCAATTGGCCAAGCTGGCTATCACCGTCCCGGAAATCGTCAACGCCATCCAATCGCAAAACGCGGTGAATCCCGCAGGCCAGGTGGGCAGCGAACCAGTTCCCAAGGGGCAGGAGTTTACGTACTCCGTTCGCGCACGCGGGCGTCTTTCCTCTCCGGAAGAGTTCGGACAGATTGTCGTGCGTGAAGAGCCTCTCGGCGGAGTGGTCCGTGTCAAAGATGTGGCGCGCGTCGAGCTTGGAGCACAAAACTACAGCGTCCTCGGCCGCCTCAACGGAAAGCCCGGCGCCATTATCGCCGCCTATCAATTGCCGGGCTCCAACGCCGTGCAAGCCGCCGCTGCCCTCAAAAAATTGATGGCAGAGTCTAAGGCCCGTTTCCCGGGCGATATCGATTACGTCATTTCTCTCGACACGACGCTCGCCGTCACTCAAGGCATCAAGGAAATCGTCGAAACGCTTTTGATCGCTATTGGACTGGTCATCATCGTCGTTTATATTTTTCTCCAAGGCTGGCGTGCGACTCTCATTCCGCTTCTTGCTGTGCCGGTCTCTCTCGTCGGTACATTCATCTTCTTTCCGATATTCGGCTTTTCCATTAACACGCTTTCTCTTTTTGGCTTGGTTCTGGCCATAGGTCTAGTCGTCGATGACGCCATCGTTGTCGTGGAAGCTGTTGAGCGACACATCGAAGACGGCCTTTCGCCAAAGGAAGCCGCACTTAAAGCCATGACGGAGATCTCCGGCCCGGTTGTTGGCATCGCCCTGGTTCTGTCTGCCGTGTTCATTCCCACTGCATTCATCCCCGGAATTACCGGTCGTCTGTATCAGCAATTCGCCGTCACCATCGCCATTTCCGTTGCCCTTTCCGCATTCAACGCCCTGACGCTCAGCCCTGCTCTCTCGGCGTTGCTCTTGCGCCCCAAAGACACGGGGCGTGGAGGTTTACTCAAAAGATTTTTCGGTTGGTTTAACCGCACCTTCACCAGCGCTACGAACGCCTACGTTCGCGTATGTGGCTTCCTGATTCGCAAGAGTGCCATCGCGCTCATACTTCTCGTGCTCTTCGGAGCGGCCGCCGGCTTCTTCAGCGCCAAGGTACCTTCCAGCTTTCTTCCCGATGAAGACCAGGGCTATCTCTACATCAACCTGCAATTGCCAAATGCGGCCTCCCTTCAACGCACGGATGAAGTCGCGCGCAAAGTCGAAGACGTTCTCGCTCACACTCCGGGCGTTCAGTACACGACCAGCGTCGTCGGCTTCAGCTTGCTCAGCTTTGTCCGCACCAGTTACAACGGCTTTTTCTTTGTGACTCTGAAGCCTTGGGACGAGCGCAAATCCCGCAACGAGCAGTTCCAGCAAATCAAGCAGAACATCAATCGCGAGCTCGGCAAGATTCCCGAAGGCATCGCTTTCTCATTTTCTCCTCCCGCCATCCCCGGTGTTGGCACGTCCGGCGGGTTCACTTTCGTCCTGGAAGACCGCGCCGGGAACGACGTGGAATTTCTTGCCGACAATTTAAATAAATTTCTCGCTGCTGCCCGCAAACGCCCGGAAATCGCCAACGTAAGTACAACTTTTCTCCCCAGCGTCCCACAGCAGTTTGTCGACGTGGACCGCGACAAAGTCATCAAGCAAGGCGTCGCCGTCCGGGACGTCTACCAGACTCTGCAAGCTTTCATGGGCGGTCTTTTCATAAACTATTTCAATCGTTTCGGCCGCCAGTGGCAGGTTTACATCGAGGCGGAAGGGGCCTATCGCACTCGCGCTGAAAATGTCGGCCAATTTTTCGTCAAGAATGCTAAGAGCGAGATGGTTCCGCTTGCCGCCCTCACGAAATTTGAGGCGCGCCCCGGCCCCGAATTCACCATGCGCTTCAACGAATACCGTGCCGCCCAGATCAACGGCGCCGCCGCTCCCGGCTATAGCGCCGGCCAAGCTATGGCCGCCATCGAAGAAGTCTTCGACCAAACTATGCCCCGGGAGATGGGTTACGACTACAGCGGCATGTCCTTCCAGGAGAAAAAAGCGCAGGAAGGCGTCCCGGCTTCCGCGGTGTTTGCTTTTTCTCTCCTCTTCGTCTTTCTGATTCTCGCCGCGCTCTATGAAAGCTGGACATTGCCCTTCAGCGTCCTACTCAGCACGCCCGTGGCAGTCTTCGGCGCCTTCTTCATCCTCTGGCTGCGGCGTGTTTTGCTTTCCGCATTTCTTCCCAACTACATGGTGCAGATCGAAAACGATGTTTACTCGCAAATCGGCTTGGTGATGCTCATCGGTCTCGCTGCCAAGAACGCCATCCTCATCGTCGAGTTTGCCAAGGATGAGTACGAGCAGGGCAAACCACTCGTCGATGCCGCTCTCGAAGGCGCTCGCTTGCGCCTGCGCCCCATTCTTATGACCTCCTTCGCGTTCATTCTCGGCTGCGTCCCGCTCTGGACCGCTAGCGGCGCAGGTTCCGTCGCGCGTCAAATTATGGGCACCGCCGTGATCGGCGGCATGCTCGCAGCCAGCGCTCTGGGGATCTTTTTCATTCCCGCGGTCTTTTACGTAGTCGAGCGCCTCTCGCTTGGCAAAGCCGGCAGGGCCGCCATGGCCGGCGTAACTCCCACTCCGCGCCCGAGCCCAGCAGGAGGAGACGATTAAAATGAGACCTCTCCTCGCATCGCTCTTCACCGCGCTGCTGATTTCCGGCTGCATGGTAGGACCTGACTACAAGCGCCCTGCCGCCAGCGTCCCCACGGAGTTCCGCGGCGTTTCGCGTGATGCATCCATAGCCGAAGCGGCCTCGTTGGGCGATCAAAAATGGTGGGATGTCTTCCGTGACGAGCAGCTGCAATCTCTGATCCGCACTGCGATTCAGCAGAATTACGATGTCCGCATTGCCGCCACCCGCGTGCTCCAGGCGCAAGCGCAACTGGGCATCACGCGTTCCAATCAATTTCCCAGTGTCAGCGGCGGGGCGGATCTTGCTGCGCAACGCACACCGCAATCAATTGTCTTTCCTCCGGTGGAGCAGTCCACCGGACAAGTAGTCCTCTCCGCCGCTTGGCAACTCGACTTCTGGGGGCAGTATCGCCGCGCCACGGAAGCCGCTCGCGCCTCTCTACTCGCTACAGAGTGGGGCCGCCGCGCCGTGATCAGTTCCTTGATTTCCAGCGTGGCCTCCGCGTACTTCCAGCTCCGCGCCCTCGATCTTCAGATGGAACTCTCCCAAAACGCTCTCACCGCCCGCCGCGAATCTCTTCGCCTTACCACCGTCCTCGCCAATCATGGCAATACATCCGAGCTCGACGTTCGCCAGGCCGAACAACTCGTCTACACGGCCAGCGAAGAAATTCCCGATCTCGAGCGCCGCATTCAGCAACAGGAAAATCTCCTCAGCACCCTGCTCGGAAACAATCCGGGACCGATCACCCGTGGCTTGGCCCTAACCGAGCAACCTCATCCTCCGGAAGTTCCGGCGGGCATTCCTTCGGAGTTGCTCGAGCGCCGCCCCGATATTCGCCAGTCCGAACAGTTTCTCGTTGCCGCCAATGCTCAGATCGGCGTCGCGCGCGCCGCTTACTATCCTCAAATTTCTCTCACAGGGGCAGGCGGTTTCCAAAGCGACGCGCTGGCGCGCCTTTTCGCCGGCTCCGCGGGACTGTGGAGTGTTGCCGGCTCTCTTGCTCAGCCCATCTTTACCGCCGGTAAAATTCGCTCCGGAGTCCGGTTCGCGGAAGCTCAGCAGCAAGAAGCTGTCCTTTCCTATCAGCAAACGATCCAGCAGTCCTTCCGCGAGGTTTCCGACTCACTGGTCGGTTATCGCAAACTCCGGGAATTTCGCGAGCAGCAGGAGCTCCTCACTGCCTCCGCGCAGGGTGCCGCGCACCTTTCCAATACTCGCTACAAAGGCGGAGTGGCCAGCTACCTTGAAGTTCTCACCAACGAGACCAACTACTTTTCCGCGGAGCTTAATCTTGCGCAAGCGCAGGCCAACGAACTGCTCGCGCTCGTTCAGCTCTATCAAGCCCTCGGCGGCGGCTGGCAACAATAGCTCGCTTCCTGGGATCAAAACTTCTCAGGAGCCATTTGGTTTTCGAGCGTGAATGCATGTCGAGATTGGCTGGTCGCCGACTCGGGAAAGAGTTCGAACGAAATAGCGTTAAGGAAGCAAGAGGAGCGCGAGTATGCCAACGGTCCCAACTCCAGTCTCGAGCCGCCAGAATATTGCACCTCTCACTCAACGTGCAGCATGGAAAGCTCTGCAAGCGCACCACACCAAAATCAAAGAGTTGCACCTCCGGCAGCTTTTTGCGGATGACCCCAAGCGCGGTGAGCGACTGACGGCGGAGGCTGCTGGGCTTTTCCTGGATTATTCGAAGAATCGGATTACGGACGAGACGCTGAAGCTGCTGATCCAACTGGCTGAGGAATCTGGCCTTCGAGGCC
>Ga0210394_10000466_pt1 | contig 85252 bp, 81 predicted proteins | sample IncBWC12MmetaG_FD_160121 | JGI IMG/M metagenome (GOLD analysis project Ga0210394, IMG submission 160121) | Forest soil microbial communities from Barre Woods Harvard Forest LTER site, Petersham, Massachusetts, United States - Inc-BW-C-12-M | ecosystem: Environmental > Terrestrial > Soil >...
GTCTTGGCGACTCCCGAGTACTCCAGAATCGCAAAACGAAAAGAGCCCAAAATTGATTGATATAGCGTCACCGTATTCGCCCCACCTGCGATGTTCGTCGCATAGTAGATGGCGATCGTTTCACCAGCGGTGTCCTCATTCGTTTGAATCGCTTGTTGATACGTGTTTCCTTGTGAGTCTGTCACCGTAAACGCTTCGCCCGATTGGCCCCCTTGAATGACGACGGCGATAAAATTACCCGCCGTATTGTTTGAGCCGAACCCAAGAGTAGCCCAGTTTGAATTACTAGCATCCAAACTGGTGGATTGCACCAGCGCGATCCCTGCTCCCCCGGGTGTGCTGGGGGAGTTGCTCTGGACGGCGGAGTTCGCTTGCGACTGCGCAGATGCACCTAGCATCGAAAATAACGCGACCGATATCGCCGCACGCAAAATCCTATCCCTCAACAAAACGGTAGCCTCCGTGCATTTCTCGCGCGCCTCTCATGTGCCGAGTTCCAGGCAATGACGACAGCGATCAGGCCGTCGACGTGGCCTGAAGCGTGGCAGTTTAGGTCTGGATGATTGTCAGAATCGACTGGTCTGGGGAGCAGCCTAGGTACAGGGGAGGGGACAGTCCAACAGAGACGTGACGACCGATCTCTTGGTTGAGGCTGCGCTGAAATGGACCGTAAAGTGTCGGCCGTTGCTGTTCAGGTTTTCTTCCGGCTAGAATCAGACGACTTCCGCTGCAGCCCTGTTTTCAATCCTCTCGTGCCGACACCGTTGATCATACGACTCGATACGTCCCTCCCACGTCGAATGCAAATGCTCAGCGCTTGTGTCTGTGGGCGAGTCGAGCTGTGTTTTGGGTGTTTCGTGGAACCGCTCGATCTTCCCGTTCGTCCACAGGTGATGCGGCGCGAATCCGGGTTTCCGATCTCAAGCTTTCGCAGATGATCCCGGGAATGCGCGCGAAAGACAGCTCGCTGCAGAGTTTCGCTGCGCCAGGCGCGAAGGATGTAGCGCACTGACTGCGCGCCGGCCCCACGGAACCACCGCACTAGCTCCACCGCGCCGCTGCTGAAGGCCACCAGATTGGCAGTCATAACGATTCGCATGCCCGTATGACTGAGTTAACCGAGGATCAGATTCGCGAAGAAATCTCAAGAAACGTGGACCGTGTTGACTAGGATGCTCAGTACCAAGACTGCTGAGTCGACCGCGCAATGGATTCGATCATGACCCAAGAGCAGAGAGTAGTGCTTGCGCACGATATCCAGAGCAAGACAGTGAAGAGGGTTGAAACCGTGATCGCGAAAGTCCAAAGACTCCCTGACAGTAGTTTCGTCCGGTACTCCGAGGCTCTTCGCTGAGAAGGATCATCGTTGAGTCCCTGTTACCGGCGGTCGCCGTTTCTTATGGAGTGATTTGACTCTTCGATTGACGTCTCGCCTCCCACCCCCAAAAAGGTTGTCGATTAGGAACTATGCGAGGAAGGCAATCCTCACAAAGGGAAACGCCGCAGCGTATTCTTGGATCGTTGACAACGAATCAAACTGAGAGATTCCCGTCAAGTAATGGAGGCGAACGGCGCCATGTCAGCCAGACTTAAATTATTGGGTGTACTTGCGGTTGGAATTGGCACAGCCTTGATCGGGTGCGGAGGCGGCGGGTCCCAGCCGCAATCTCCACCACCCCCGCCACCCCCACCGACCATTACGACGACTTCCCTACCTGCAGCAGTCGAAGGTACGGCGTACAACCAGACGATCCAAGCCACGGGCTCCGCGCCGCTGTCATTTAGCGTGAGCACGGGAACCTTGCCGGCCGGGCTTCATCTGAACAGCGGTACAGGGGCCGTTACAGGAACGCCGACGGGACCGACGGGATCATCCTCCTTTACGATTCAGGTGACGGACGCCAGCACACCAGCTCAGTCAGTGATGCAACCCCTGAGCATTGCCGTCAACGCCGCGGCGACACTGACGATCACGAACACTTCACTAACGAATGGAAACGTGAACGCAGCTTACACCGCGACTCTAGAGAACACGGGCGGAGTCGCGCCGATCGCCTGGAGCGTGACGGTCGGTACATTGCCGACCGGGTTGAGCCTAAACCAAGGCACCGGAGCGATCACGGGTACGCCGACTGAATCGGGCGTGTTCAGCCTGACGTTTCAGGCAGCGGACTCGAGCTTGCCGCAACAGTTGGCTACGAAGGCGCTGGCCTTCACGATCGACGGTGGGACGCCTTCGATCACGACGACCACCTTGCTGAACGCGATGGAGGGAGAGAGCTACAACCAGACGGTCCATTTCACGGGGGGAACGTTGCCGGTGACGTGGAGTCTGGCGTCCGGGGCATTGCCGACGGGATTGTCGCTCGACCCAAGCACCGGTGCGATCACGGGTACACCTCCAATTGCGGCGGTAGGAACGAGCAACTTCACGGTGCAATTGACGGATTCAAGTGCGCCCACGCCACAGACGGCGACAAAACCGCTGAGCCTGACGGTAACCACGGCGACAGCCTGTGGATCCGGGAGCGAAAGTTTGTTGACGGGACAGTATGCCTTGCAGCTGACAGGATTTGACGCGAGCGGGCCGGCGGGGATGCTGGCGTCCATTACGGCGGATGGCGCCGGAGACATCACCGCGGGTGTTGAAGATATCAACAGCAGCGGGCCAAGTGGCGTGCAAACGAATGTGCCGGTAACGACGGCAAGCAGCTCGTACATGATCGGATCGGACCGCAGGGGATGCCTAACGCTGGTGGCCGGAGGCGTGACGCGAGTGTTCCACTTCTCGGTTGGGCTTATCAGTGCAGGAGTGGCAACGAGCGGACGGCTGATTGAATTCGACGGCACGAGCATGAACACGGCAGGGACGATCTTAATCCAAAACCCGGCCATCTTTTCGAACGCGGCGGTCGCTGGGAGCTGGGCGTTCCGCGTGAAGTCGCCATTAGCCGCGGCGGCAGGAGGATTCTTTGCGGCAGTCGGGGTGCTGAGCCTGGATGGAACGACGACGGTGACCGGCATGGGAGACTTCAATAACAACGGGACCGTGGATTCGGGTGACGTAGGGTATCCGGCGGCGCCGATCACGTTTACACCGGGCACGTATAACATCGGGTCGAACGGGCGAGGGACGCTGTCGTTCACGCCATCCGGGGGAGCGACGATTGACGTGATCGTGTACGTTGTGCAATCCAACGCAATGGTACTGATGAGCAGCGATGCGCAGAGTGCGACGAACACATTGTTCAGCGGCTTTCTAGGGCTGCAGATGGGGACCCCATACGGGAACTCATCGCTGAACAGCCCGACCGTGCTATTTGCAAGCGGGCAGACGGGAACGGGAGCGGGCAGTGCCAGCCTGGTGGAAGCGGGAGTATTCACGGCGGATGGTGTTAGCAGCTTTACGTTCTCCGGGGACCAGAACAGTGGGGGAGTCCCGAGTACCCAAACGGCGGCGGGCACGTATACCGTGGCGGCTAGCGGACGTGTGCAAGTCACGAACACGGGCGGCAGTACGCCCGCGATGGTCATGTATTTGGTCAATCCAAACGAGGCATACTCTATTTCCACAGATGGGCGTGTGATGACAGGGGACGCGGAGCCGCAGACGGGCGGGCCATTCACAAATGCTTCGCTCGCGGTAACGTACACATTTGGGACGATCGATCCGGTGGTGACCGCCAGTGCGCTTGCTGCAGGCGTAGTGACTTACGACGGAGCGGGAGACGTAACCGGCACGTTTGACGTTAACGAGAGTGGGTTTCTGTCCCTCGGGAATGCGATCGCGCGGACTTATGCAGTGTCCTCGAATGGCCGAGTGGTATCACCGGCGAGCGGGACAACGCAAAGAATAACTTACATTGAATCCCCTGGGAAATTGGTCACCTTCGACTACACATCGGGGAATGCGAATCCGACGCTCTCGGTCATGGATCAGTAATAGCGCACAGGCCACGGGGATTACGCGAGTAAAGAGAACGGCGGAAACCCGCCGCCGCAAGATTGAGACCACGGGCCTAGACCCGCTAGAATAATTAAGGATGCCTGGGGCGTTGTGTCGAGGCAGTGCGTGTGATGAGGGGCTATGGCCCCTGGGATTGCTATCTCGTAAAGCCGGGCCACCGACTGACGTGCGCGATCCGATCGTCGCGACAACTGAGAATGCTGTTGAGCCTGAACAAAGCCCCCTGCGACGCCTTCTCGACCTGGCGGCCTCGCTCTGCTACGGGCATTCGGAAGTTTTGTGAATGGCCGCTATCGGCGCAGATGGTCGAAGACCGGCCCCTGACTCGCAAGCAGTATGAACCGGTCAATGGCATCCAGTTCCTCAGGGTTGAAGCGGCCCTGGAGTCGATTCCTCAGCTGTCCAGAAAGTTTGGCCCATTCTTCCTTTGAGGTGCCCAGCTCAGAGCCTTCCGGTTGTGCAGTACTACGCTGGGGACTACTTTGTTCCAGGACAAACCTGCGATGAACCGTCTGCATGTGGTCGCGTAATTCACGTTCCGAAACATACCAACCGTTGCATTCACTGCAGGTTACTCGAGCCGTTTGTGGCTGGGCCATCTAGGTTTACCTCCTTCGAATCTCCGCGAGCCTCCTTTTGAGCCGGCGGATTCATTTTAGGACTCCCCATCAAAGAGGGCAAAGGGAATCGAACATTCGGGCTGTGGAAAAATGAGACGGCTGTGGAAAAACGTGCAGCGTGAAGCCAAGGCCCCTCGGCAAAGACCAGAATCAAACTAGCAGGTACCGAAACGGATGTAGAAGTTACGTACAATCAGACCAGCAACCTGCTTCAAAAGCAAACGCGCCGACGAGCGGAGGCTCTCCGGCGCGCTTTTGTTACCGTCCTCGTGCTAGCTTGCAGCCTTGGCGGAAGCAAGCACGGAGTGATATCCCGAACTGACCGCTTGCTTGAGGGCTTCGATGCCCTCCGCTACCGTAATCAGTGGAGTGGTCTTAATGCTCTTGCAGGCGCCCCCAGCGCCGATGGCGATGGCAATTGCGGCTGCTGCAACGCTGGTAGGCATGTCGATCAGAAGGACGGCGTCGTAGTCACCGAATGACATGAACAGATTGAGGACTCGGCCACCGAGCGATTCAATCGGCGCTCGGAGGGCGTTGGTGCGATCTTGTGGATTTTGAAGCATGGCTCGTAGGCCTTCTTGACTGTAAGCGGCCTGAATCATATAGAGGGACATGAGAGTCTCCTTTGCACCGGAAATCCAATGGTGCCTGGAAAACAGCGTGATCGTACACCTCTATCACTTTTTGGCAATACCGCAAGGTGATTTTCATCGGAAGCACTCCGATCAGCGGGCATTGGAAATGTAGAGAATTCCGGTACGACGAAACTGCACGACCCGAACAGCTGAATCGTGCCGGCACGCCCGACTCGTATTTCATGTCGCGCAAGGGCTCCGTCAATGAGCCGTGGTCCCTGACGCCCTGAGAACTGCCAGTGATCCGCACTCGACAATCTTGGGCTTCCATACGGTAGACTGAGTCATGATGTTCGGTCAGTTTTTCCAAAGAATGCGAGACGAATGACGATTCTGGTGACAGGTGGCGCGGGATACATCGGCAGCGTGACTGCGGATCGACTGCGAGAAAAGGGTGAAGCAGTTGTGGTCCTCGATGATCTGGGTCGCGGCCATCGATCCGCTGTACATAAGGACGTACCGTTTTATTACGGTCGCGCGGGCGACCGTGCCCTAGTGGCGCGGATCACGGCGGAACATACGATTGAGTCGTGCGTGCATTTTGCGGCGCTCGCGTACGTGGGAGAGTCAGTCTTAGCACCCGCCAAGTATTTCGAAAACAATGTTGGGCAAGGGATTGCGCTGATGGGGGCCTTGCTAGAGGCTGGCGTTCGACGCGTGGTGTTCTCTTCGACCTGTGCAACATACGGGGAGCCGGACCAAGTTCCGATTTCAGAAAAATGCCCGCAGTGGCCTACGAATCCGTACGGATGGTCAAAGCTGGCCATGGAGCGCGTGCTGGATTCCTACGATCGCGCGTATGGACTCAAGTTTGTCGCGCTGCGCTATTTCAATGCGGCCGGTGCGAGCGAACTCCAGGGTGAACACCACGAACCAGAATCGCATTTGGTGCCCAACGTACTTAAGACGGCGCTTGGCGAAACGGCCGAACTCTCGGTTTTTGGACATGACTACTCCACGCCAGATGGAACGGCGATCCGGGACTATGTTCATGTAAACGACCTTGCGGAGGCTCACTTCCTGGCGCTGAAGTATCTTCGGCTGGGTGGGAGTTCAGACTACATTAATCTTGGAACGGGGCACGGCTATTCCGTCCTGGAAGTGATCGAGACCGCCCGCAAAGTGACGGGGCGTCCTATACCGACCCGGATCGAACCACGGCGCGCAGGTGACCCTGCGAAATTGGTCGCGGATGCGACGAAGGCTCAGACGGTGCTGGGTTGGCATACCGAGGTATCCGACCTGCCTTCGATTCTGCGGTCGCAGTGGGAATGGCGCCAAAAACATCCGCGCGGCTACGAATAAAACCCACCGATAGCCTACAGAAAGAGTCAAGTTCGGCTTCGATCGCATTTTCTTCATCGTCGTCGCCCTCATCGTTGACCGCTCCCTGGATCCCTCGGACGTGCGCTCCCGATCGCCTGCCGGTAGCCCACTCGGAGTGCGCCCGATGAAAAACCAGCGGAACATGGCAGGTTCGCGCTATCGGCGATGGTATGACTCGCAGGCCTAACCGAACGTGCAAGAATGGTGGCAGGGCGTTTGCCTTGTCGTAGTACCTGGGTACCAGAACCTCAACCGCGGTATGGAACCGACGAGCTATCGACCGCCATGGCCCCGCCGCCTATTGTAGAGATCGTCGTCAAATCGTCGATTCATGATGAATTGACGGCGGGGCTTCCTCGGGCAGGCACCGGATTTGTCTATGTGGGCGACACCACCGCAGGATTTTCCGGACGCCCTAGATCCAGGAAAGGCTTTGATGGGAATCGTTCTCCAAGTCAGAGATTTGAGGGTTCGCTACCGGTCCCTAGACGCGAGACAGCGCTTGGCCCTCGATGGCGTCGGGTTTGAGATCACGTCCGGTGAAATCCTGGGAGTGATGGGCGAGTCGGGGTGCGGCAAGACGAGTATCGCTCTGGCCACGCTCGGTTTGCTGCCGAGCGATCGGACCGATGTGTCTGGCTCGATCGTTTTCCGCGGCCAAAATCTGGTCGCCCTGGACGAGCACACGCTTCAACGAATTCGCGGCGCGGAAATTTCCATGGTTTACCAGGAGCCGGGCATTGCCTTGAGTCCGCTGATGCCGGTGGGAACGCAGATTGCCGAAGTCGTTCATGCGCACCGCCAGTGGAGTTGGAAGCAATGCCACGCGGAAGCCCGCTTGATACTTGCACGCGTGGGCTTGCAGTCAACCGACAGAATTGTTTCTGCATATCCGCACCAACTGAGCGGTGGGCAACTTCAGCGAGTCGTGCTGGCTCAGGCCCTGGTTTGCCGCCCAGCGCTGCTGATCGCTGACGAGCCCACCGCTGCGCTCGATGCGCGAAGCCAGGCCGATTTCATTGCGATGCTGCGCGAGCTGAATCAGCAGTTGAATATTTCGATTCTGCTGATCAGCCACAGTCCTGAGATTCAAGCAAGCCTCGCCGATCGTGTTCTGGTGATGAAGGATGGCCAAATCATCGAGCAAGGCCGCTTCGAAGACTTGTATTGGAAATCGTCGCACGCTTACACGAAGACTTTACTGCGGCGCAATTCCGCCGTAGCCGCAGATGCCGGCGTCGAATCGGAACGCGTCACCCATGAGCCGTTGGTACGGTGAGGAGACTTTGAGAGTTCACTCGAAGCCAGAACCCGAACTCGATCGGACCGAACCGCTGGTGCGCGTCGAGCACCTGAGCAGGCAGTATGTCCAGCACCGTCCGCTAACTCGGGCCAAGTTCACCGTCGAAGCCCTCGAGGATGCGAGTTTGACGATTCGTCGGGGCACGACGCTCGCGCTGATCGGTGAATCGGGTTCGGGCAAGTCTACGCTTGCCCGCTGCCTCGCATTGCTCGAGAAGCCGTCCAGCGGCGCGATTTGGTTTGCCGGCGAAAACCTAGCCGAGCGGGCACCCAAGGAACTTCTCCTGTTTCACCGCCGGATTCAGCTGATCTTTCAAGACCCGACTTCCGCGCTCAACCCGCACTTGACCGCCGCGGAGATCGTCGCGGAGCCGCTGGAAATTCATAAAGAAGGAACAAAGGATTGGCGGCGCCACCGAGCCTTGGAATTGATGCAACAAGTCGGCCTGCCGACGGGCTCCGAGCGCAAGCGTCCGTGTGAATTCAGCGGCGGCCAGCGCCAGCGTCTTGCGATCGCCCGCGCCCTAGCCCTTGAGCCTGAGCTGCTCATTCTCGACGAGGCTCTTTCGAGTCTCGATCTCGCGAACCAGGAAATGCTTTTGAGTTTGCTCGCCGATCTACAAGCGGTGCACTCGCTGACCTACCTGCACATTTCGCACGACCTGCGTCTGGTATCTCAATGCGCCGATGAAGTTGCAGTCATGAACGAGCGAACGATCGTCGAACAGAAAAGCACGCCCGAGCTTTTTGGCGATCCTACACATCCCTACACGCGAGAGCTTCTGGCCGCGATGCCATCCCTGGAATCCATTTGCCTGGAGCGCTCGGCATAAAATGAGATACATCACCCAACGGATTCTCCACGCGACGCTGCTTCTGCTCGCGATTTCGTTTTTCTCGTTCGCGCTGCTCGATCTCGCGCCCGGCGATTACTTCGATTCCATGCGGCTCGATCCGCAGATTTCGCGCCAGACGCTCACCGGCATCCGCGCGAAATACGGCCTCGATCGGCCGCTTCCCATCCGATACGCGCAGTGGCTCGGATCGCTTCTCGATGGCCAGCTAGGCGTCTCACTCGCGTCGCGCGGCCCCGTAGCTCCCTTGCTGCGCGTGCGCGCCCGCAACACGCTTTTGCTGTCGGGCACCGCGACGTTGTTCGCGTGGCTGCTCGCCCTTCCGATTGGAATCTGGAGCGCGACGAGGCGAAAGGGCTGGGCGGACCGGATCTTTGGCGCAGCCACGTCGGCACTGATGACGATTCCGGATCTCGTGTTGTTCCTCGGATTGCTGCTTCTTGCAATTCGCACCGGATGGTTCCCCACCGGTGGAATGCGGACGGAAGCGGCCACCGACTTGGGTCTGTGGAGCAGCGCGAAGGATCTCGCGCTCCACCTCGCGCTTCCCGCATGCGGAGTGGCGCTCGTCAGTCTGCCGGTACTGGTTCGGCACATCCGAGCGGCGATGATCGAAGCGCTGGAGGCGCCGTTTTTGCGAGCGGCCCGCGGGCACGGTATTCCCAATTCGCGGCTCTTGTTCCGTTACGCGCTCCCGGCGGCGTCCAATCCACTCATCTCGCTGCTGGGGTTTTCGGTGGCAACCATGCTGAGCGTTTCCGCGCTCGCTGAAATTGTGTTGAGCTGGCCGGGACTCGGCCCGCTGCTGGTGGAATCGATTTTGTCCCGCGATGTCTATGTGGTCGTCGCGATCGTGATGCTGTCATCCGTTTTTCTTGTGGCGGGCAATCTGCTTGCGGACCTGCTCCTTTTCGCGAGCGATCCGCGGATTCGAATGGAGTGACGTGGTGACGCACAAGCACAAACTGTGGGCCGCACTAGGGCTGCTGGGGTGTTTTCACGCCCTGGTGTTCTTCGCGGGATTCTTCGCTCCCTACGATTTCGCCGCTCACAATCGCGAACTGGCTTTTGTGCCGCCGACTCACCTTCATTTCGTGGACGCGCAGGGAAAGATTCACGCCAGGCCGTTTGTCTATGGTCAGAAGAATGATCCGACCAATCGCGGACTGGATGCGATTGATTCGGCCCAGATCTATCCCATCCACTTCTTCTCGCATGGCTCACCCTACCAGCTCGCGGGAATATTCCCCTCGCGTTCGCACCTTTTCAGCGTGGACGACCCAGGCCGGCTCTTCCTGATGGGCACCGATGCATTCGGGCGGGACCAATTCTCGCGATTTCTCTACGGCGGCCGGATCTCGCTCATGGCCGGCTGGATCGCAGCCAGTCTTTCGCTGCTGATCGGCATCCTGGTGGGAACGCTCGCGGGATTCTATGGCGGCTGGATGGACCAAATTCTCATGCGCGGCGGAGAGCTTTTTCTGGCGTTGCCCTGGCTCTATCTACTTTTCGCGGTGCGCGCTGCGCTGCCGTTGCACATCGCTGGGTGGCAGGTCTTCCTTCTGCTGGTCGCCGTGATGGGGCTGATCGGCTGGGCGCGTCCGGCCCGCTTGATTCGCGGCGTCGTGCTCAGCGCCAAAGAGCGCAACTTTGTGCTCGCGGCTCGGGGCTTCGGGGGTTCGGACGTCCACGTGATCTGGCGCCACGTGCTCCCTGAAACCTACGGCGTCGTGCTCACTCAAATGACGCTTCTGATTCCGCAGTACGTCCTCGCCGAAGTGACCCTCAGCTTTCTCGGCCTCGGCGTCAGCGAGCCAATGCCCAGCTGGGGAACGCTGCTGGCCTCTTTGCAGCAATACTACGTATTGTCCTCGTTCTGGTGGATGTTCTTGCCGGCCGTGTTCCTGATCCCCGTTTTTCTGCTCTATTACGCTGCCGCCGATGCTCTGCAGGAACGCCTCGCGTCCGTGCCGCTATAAAAACCCGGTAATCTTTGCTAAGAGTTGAACTTATGAAAAGAGTTCGACTTCGAGATCATTTCCTCGTTCTTGTCGCTGCGATGGCCTGTGCTTGCTCAGCAGCGACTGGGGCGCAGTCGCAAACGGCGGAAGAGCGGATGGTCGCCGAGAGCCCCTCGGGGCGCGCCGGCGGCCGGTTGGTCCTCACCATGCGCTCGGAGCCGAAAACCCTGAATCCGGTTCTGGCTCAGGACGCTCCTTCGCGCGACGTGATTCGCTGCTTGACGGCCGATCTGATTCATATCAATCGCGCTTCGCAGAAGACCGAACCCGCCCTCGCAAAGTCCTGGACCGTATCCCGGGATGGAAAGCAGTACACGCTGCGGCTTCGGCGCGGCTTGCGCTTCTCCGACGGACAACCTCTGGATGCGGACGACGTTGTATTCAGTTTTCAGGTGTACCTCGACGAAAAGATCGATTCGCCGCAGCGCGATCTTCTGGTCGTGGGCGGGAAACCGATCTCGGTTGAGAAAGTGGATCCATATACTGTTCGATTTGAAATGTCCCAGCCCTATGCCGCGGCCGAAAGGCTCTTCGACGGTATCGCCATTCTTCCGCGGCACCTGCTGGAAGGCGCCTATCGAAGCGGCGGCTTTTCGGGTGCGTGGAACGTCTCCATGGCACCCAGCGAATTCGCGGGCCTCGGCCCATTTCGCCTGAAAGAATATGTCCCGGGCCAGCGGATCGTCCTCGAGCGCAATCCGTACTATTGGAAGGAAGACAAAAGCGGGCACCGACTGCCGTATCTCGATCAGCTCGTTTTTCTGTTCGTCGCGAGCGAAGACGCGCAGGTCATCCGCTTCCAGGCCGGAGACGCGGACATTCTGACAAGATTCAGCGCTGAGAATTTCGCGGTTTTGGAAAAACAGCAAGCAGCGAAGCGTTATCACCTCGACGATCTGGGCGCGGGGCTCGAATACAACTTCTTTTTCTTCAATCTGAATAGCGTGGACCCAAAGGCGCTGCCTGAAATTGCGCGAAAGCAGGCGTGGTTTCAGGACAAGCGTTTCCGGCAAGCCGTTTCGGCGGCGATTGACCGTGACAGCATCGTTCGCCTCGTCTACAACGGGCGTGCGACGCCGCTATGGACGCAGGTCACCCCCGGCAATCGCTTATGGATTGATCCGGGTATTCCTCACCCGGCCATGTCCGTCCCGCACGCGCGCGAGCTTCTCGAGTCCGCAGGGTTTTCGTGGAAAAGCGATGGCGCACTCCTGGATGGTCATGGCAGCCCGGTAGAGTTTTCGATCCTCACCAGTTCGTCCAACGCCCAGCGCGTGAAGATCGCGACGCTCATCCAGGATGACCTGAGCAAATTGGGCATGAATGTTCAGATCGCTTCGCTTGAATTTCACACCATGGTGGACCGGTTGTTGACGAGCCACGACTACGAGGCCGCGGTCATGGGTCTGGTCAGCGGCGATGCTGATCCGACCTCGGAGATGAATGTCTGGATGTCCAACGGAGACACTCATCTGTGGCATCCAAATCAGACTCAGCCGGCAACGTCCTGGGAAGCGGAAATGGACCGACTGATGCAGCAGCAGCTCGTCACGCTGGACGAGGCAAAGCGGAAGCGCCTCTACGACCGCGTGCAAGAAATCGTGGCTGACGAGTTGCCCGTCATTTGCCTGGTGAGTCCGAACATTCTGGTGGGAGCCAGCGACCGCGTCGGAAATTTTCGCCCGGCGATTTTGGATCCTTACACGCTCTGGAACATTGATCAGTTGTACATCCGATAAGACTGGCGGCCCAAAAACCCGATGGCTCCTCGCGAAGGCACGATTCAACACGACAAGTTCCCCGCGTGGCCGGACCCGCGCCTGGTGCGGGAATGCCTCAAAGGAAATGAAGAGGCATGGTCCGCGCTACTGGACAAATACAGGAACCTCATCTTTTCCATTCCCATCAAATACGGCTTTACCGCCGATGATGCGACCGACATCTTCCAATCGGTTTGCCTGGAATTGCTTTCGCAGTTGCCGAACCTGCGAAAACCGAAAGCCCTGCCGAAATGGATCATGCAGGTAACTGCGCACAAGTGCTTTCACGGGAAGCGGCAACAGCAGCGTACCGAAGTCGCGGATCCCAGCGATCGAAAGTTCGAACGAAGCACGCCGTCCCGTGCGGAAAGCATTTTGCGGGAGGCGGAAGACGAGCAGAATTTGCGGCAGGCGGTATCGGCACTGCCGCCCCGGTGCCAGCAACTCATCCGCATGCTGTTTTTTGAAGAGCCTGCGCGCCCCTATCAAGAGGTGGCGCGGACCCTTGGAATCGCCCTGGGATCAATCGGGTTCATCCGCCAGCGATGCCTTGAGCGCTTGCGCAAGGGTCTGACGGAGGCGGGGTTTTCGTGACGCCACCGGCAAAGAAACCGCCTCTTTCCGAGAAAATGCTTCAAGACCTGGCGAATCTCACCAGCGAAGCGAGCCGGCATCGGTTCCTCGCGCGCCAGCGGCTCTATCGCGAACCGGTTCTCGACCAGTTGAATGACGTCGTTCGTGCCAAGCTGCGTGCGGACACGCGGCAGGCTCTGGCCCTTGCGGAATGCGCCATTGCCATTGCACGCCGCTTGCGCAACCAGGAAGCGCTCGGCCGCAGTCTCCGTTCGAAGGCGAGCGCCCTCAACATCATGGGCGACAATCATAAGTCCCTCAAATTTCACGCCCAGGCGCTGGGTGTCTTTCGAAAGATTCTCAACCCGGAACAGGAAGCGCGCACGCTGATCCCTTCCATTCAACCGCTGATTATGCTCGGCGAATACGACCAGGCATTCGAAGCCGCCGAAAGCGCCAGGAAAATCTTCCTCCGGCTCGGGAATCAGCAGCGCATCGCGCACGTGGAGATCAATCTTGGCAACATTTATCACCGGCAGGACCGGTTCGAGGAGGGTCTTGCCTGTTACGAGCGAGCCTACGAGGCGTTGCTCCCTTTTCGTGATTCCGAGGGCCTCGCAGTCGCTCTCTACAACATGGCTGTCTGCCTGATCACCATGAATGATTTCCCGCGCGCGCTCGCGACCTATCAGAGGGCTCGCGCAATGTGTGTCGAGCACGGGATGCCGCTACTGGTGACGCAAGCGGATTACAACATCGCGTATCTGTATTACCTCCGCGGTGAATACAGTCGCGCGATCGAAATGCTGCGCGCCACCCGGGAAGAGTGCGAGAAAAACGGCGACGCGTACGTCCTGGCGCTCTGTTACCTCGACCTGTCCGAAATATATCTGGAACTCAACCTGAGCACGGAAGCGCGCGAGACAGCTCAGGAAGGGTATCTTCGGTTTCAAAAGCTCGGCATGGGCTACGAGGAGGCCAAATGCCAGGCCTACGAGGCCATGGCCTTCAGTCAGCTGGGCAAGGCACTGCGCGCTCTGGAACTGTTTGCACAGGCGCGGCCCAAGTTCGTCCGCGAGAAGAATCTCGTGTGGCCGTGGCTCACCGATCTGTATCAGGCCGTCGTGCTTTTCAACGAAGGCCGCCTCTTCGAAGCGCGCCGCCTGTGCTCCGCCGCTGCGAATTTCTTTGAGACCTCGTTCTTGCCAGGCAAGGCCGTGCTCTGCCATTTGCTCCTCGCGCGGATCAGCCTGCGGACCGGCGAGCTTCCAGCGGCTCGCGCCGAGTGCAGGCGCGCGCTCGATCGCTTGGCTTCGCTCGAGGCTCCCATGCTTCGGTATCAGGCAGAATTTCTGATGGGCCAGGTGCAGCAGGCTTGTGGAGATTCTTCGGGCGCGTATGCATCTTGCCAGCGTGCGCGGGAAGCGCTGGAAACGCTGCGCAGCAGCTTGCGGGGCGAAGAACTCAAAATCGCGTTCCTGAAAAACCGCTTGGAAGTCTACGAATGCCTCGTGGAATTGTGTCTCGCCGACGCCGGTAAAAAATCCGCTGAAGAAGCATTTGGCTACATGGAACTAGCGAAGTCCCGGAGCTTGGCCGAGCTTCTCGTGCAACACGGCAACGCCCTTGGGTCCGGTGACACTGGCCAGAGCGAGCTGGTGCGCCGGATCCGCGAAATGCGCGAGGAACTCAATTGGTATTACCGGCGTATCGAGATCGAGCAGTTGCGCGCCGACGATCCCTCCCCTCAACGAATCGAGACGCTTCAGAAACAAGCGCTGGCACACGAGAACGAACTCCTTCGCGCCTTTCGTCAAATTCCTTCGCCGAGCGCCGGAGAAGGTCTGGGTCTGGGCAACGCGATCGGCTCACTGCAAAGCATTCAGGAGTCTTTGCCGCCCAACGCGACGTTGATTGAATACTTCAGCGTCAAGGACCAGTTCATCGCCGCGATCGTTTCGCGCGACGGTCTCGAAATCGTTCCTGTCACCCCGGTGTCGCGCGTCGTGAATCTGATTCGCATGCTCCACTTTCAGATCTCCAAGTTTCGTCTCGGTGCTGAATATGTTCGGACATTCGAGAAATCGCTGCTGGCTGCCGCGCAAGCTCATCTCGGCCAGCTGTACCAGGAAGTGCTTGCCCCGCTCGTCAGGCATCTCGAGGGCAAACACCTCGTGATCGTGCCGCATGGCGTGCTCCACTATCTTGCGTTCCACGCATTGTTCGATGGGGCTCGATACGTGATCGATTCCTTCACCGTTTCCTACGCCCCCAGTGCCAGCATTTTCGCCCACTGCCAGCGGAAACCTGCGCGAACCTCTGGCTCTTCCCTGATTCTGGGAGTTCCCGATTCGCAGGCTCCGCTCATTCTTGACGAGGTTCGCTCGGTCGCTGGCATTCTGCCGGATGCCGAACTGCTGGTGGGCGCCGACGCAAACGAAGCAGCGCTTCGAGAAAAAGGATCGCGCAGCCGGCTGATCCACATCGCCACGCACGGCAGTTTTCGGCAGGACAATCCGATGTTTTCAGGGATTCGCCTTGGCGGAGCATATCTGAGCCTGTACGATCTCTACCAACTCAAGCTCGAAGCCGAACTCGTCACCCTGAGTGGCTGCGCAACGGGATTGAATGTCGTCGCTCCGGGCGACGAACTGCTCGGTTTGATCCGTGGGCTTCTTTACGCGGGCGCGCAATCGCTGCTCCTGACCCTGTGGGACGTCAACGATCGAAGCACGGCAGACTTTATGAGCCGCTTTTATCGGCGCATCGGGGGCGGCGAGGGCAAGGCTTCCGCCCTTCAAGGCGCCATGCAGGAGCTGCGCAAGGAGTATCCCCACCCCTACCATTGGGCTCCTTTCACATTGATAGGAAAGGTTTTACCGGTCTAAGCACTCCCCTAAACTTTTCTGGCCCTCCCCTATATTTCCTGAGCGCCTGCGCACCCTTATGAGTTGAGCATTGCAGGAAGCCCTACAGCCTTTCTAAGGGTCGAGAATTGAAATTTTCGGGGGGAACGAGGTGGAACACTATTCGTTGGAAAAGTGGGTGGATTTCGCCCGGCAGGTCATTGGAGAGCAGGAAAGAGCTGAAATGCAGAGCCATCTGGACAATGACGGTTGCAGGAAATGCTCGAAGGTTTTGAGCCTTTGGCAGCGAGTTCACGTCGCTGCCCGGCGTGAACTGAGCTACCGGCCACCGGAAAGTGCGGTCCGCTCCATGAAGGGCACGTTTGCCTTTCAGGGCCCTCGTAAAGCCACCCGGGGGGCTCGTTCAGTTGCCGCGCTTCTGTTCGACAGCGCCGCAAACCCCCTCATGGTCGGTGTCCGGTCGGCTGCAGCTACCTCGCGTCAACTGCTCTATGGCGCCGGCAACTATCGAATTGACGTGCGAATCGAAACGCAATCCGATTCACAGAAAATCGCGGTGGTGGGGCAGGTGCTTAACTCCGCCGATCCAGATGAAATTGTTGGCGCGGTGCCCGTCACCTTGTCCAGAGGCCGCAAGATCCTAGCTGAGGCCGTGACCAGCCCCTTTGGAGAATTCGACGTGGAGTGCGATCAAAAAGGCCCATTTGAGTTGAGGGTCATGCTCCCCTCCGAGGTACTCACTTTGCCCCTGATAGAGCCGACCCTCGGAGACATCGAAGGTGTTCCTGAAACAACTCATTCCAAAGAGCTTACTAGAAAACCTGGCAAGCGCAAGAAACGTACTAGGAAGAAGGTTTGATGCGAAAACCGCCAAAAGTAGCCGTCTGTACTATGGCCGAAAATAGGTCATCCGGCCGAAACTGTGTCCCTGCCAGTTGCAGTGAACAGCGGCTACTGAGCGGGAAAGCAAAAGGAGTATCGGCAATCATGAAACGTCGAACCTGGCTCTTTATACTTCTCTTTGTTGCCCTATCGGCCCGTCCTTCCGCCGCTCAAGGGCTTGGAGGGCTTCTCTCGAATCTCGGCAACACCTTGGCGAACCTGACGTCGCCACAACCCGGTGTGATCGTGCGCACGAATTTGGGAGTTGCCGGCTTGAAGACGGTCTGCCTGCTCCACGGATGCACGGTCGCGGGCAACCTGGACGGGAACCTCAACCAGGTCTTCCTGGTGAGGCCGGTTAAGGGACTTCTGCCGAACCTGCTGGCCAGCGTTCTGAACCTGGTAGCAGGAATTCTTGACGCGGAACCCGATCAAACTTTTCAGATTCCGCCCGACCCGACGAGCCAACAGACCTCGAACGCGCCGCCGGCGGGGCTGTGGGACACGACGCCGGTAAATTACTACGGCACAACCGTTACGGACGGATACGTTAACCAACCAGCTGCTCAAATCATTCAGATATCCCATGCTCAGAGCGTCTTCAATGTCACCGGCTCGGGAATTGTCGCGGATATCGACACTGGCGTGGACCCGAATCATCCGGCGTTTCAGGGAGTTTTGCTCACGGGCTACGACTTCACGCGCAATCAACCGGGCGGGTCGGAAATGAACGACGTTTCGATGAGCGCTCCTCCGCCTTGCGATTCCTGCCCAGCCGCGTATGTGAACCAGCACACGGCCGCAATGCTCGATCAGCACACCGCGCACATGCTCGACGGCACATCCTATGAGGCTTTCGGCCACGGAACGATGGTGATGGGCGTCATTCACCTCGTTGCACCCACCGCAAAGCTCCTGCCGCTGAAGGCTTTTGGTGCGAACGGGAACGGTTCGCTTTCAAACATTCTCGCCGCGATCTACTTCGCGGTCCAGAACAACGCAAACGTGATTAACATGAGCTTCGACCTGACGCAAAGTTCCACAGAACTGACCAACGCGGTCAACTACGCCAACGGTAAGAATGTTGTTTTGGTGGCCTCGTCTGGCAACGACGGCGCAAACGAGATGGTCTATCCCGCGGGATTGCAGAAAGTGATGGGCGTTGCTTCCACGAATAATCAGGACCAGCGTTCGAGCTTCTCCAATTACGGAAATCGAATCGTCTGGGTCGCCGCTCCAGGCGAGGGTGTCATCACCACCTACCCGTTCGGGATCTATGCCGCGGGATGGGGAACTTCCTTCAGTTCGCCGTTCGTTTCCGGCACCGCTTCGCTGATTCTCAACATGCAACCGAAGGACAATCAAAACCAGGCAGCTTGGGCTATTTCCCACGCGAAGTTCGTTGGATTGAACATGGGCAACGGCCGGCTGAACGTGGACTGGACGCTGTCGTCGCTGAATCCGGTCGAGGGTCTGCTTCAACTGCCGTAGGGGGCGTCCCACACTCCGATGCTCACGATCACCAATCCGTTGACAAGCGCTTCCCTACCACTGGATCGAATCAGTGGTGCCTCACAAGGGCTATCGTCGCCGGCAAGGTTCTTGACCAAGCCATCTCGTGAAGGGGCTCCCGCCACCCTGTACGTCAAGGGAATGGAAGAGCAGCTGTCAGCGCTTCGTACATCTTTGATTTGCGCTTTCAATCAGCTTTTGGATCTCAAGGATCTCAACACCGGCGTTCACAGCACGCGCTTGGCGGAATGGGCGCTCCACGTGGCGGGAGAACTTGGATTGGACCAGAGCTCTCTTTCCGATATCGAAGTGGCGGCGCTCTTGCACGATATCGGGAAAATAGGGATTCCGGACGCGATCCTCCAGAAGCCGGCCAAGCTGACCGAACCGGAATACGATCTAATGAAAAAGCATCCCGAATATGGCTGGGCCGTGTTGCGTCACGTTCCGGGGATGGAGCGAGCCAGCCTGATGATCCTGCATCATCACGAGAGTTACGACGGCAAGGGCTATCCGGCCGGGCTAAAGGGCGAAGAAATTCCAATCGGCTCGCGCATCGTTTCCGTGATTGACGCGTTTGACGCGATGGTTTCCTCCCGTGCCTATCGCGAAGGCCTGCCGTTTGAGGAAGCCGAACGCCGGCTGCTCGAAGCGCGCGGGACGCAATTCGACCCGGACGTGGTCGATCGTTTCCTTCCTCTCGCACGTGCGGAAATGTCGTCTGTGTTCGCCGCAGCGGGGACATCGATTTACGCAGCCCTGTAATCGCGCTCGCGGCCAGCACCGGGCCCTACTCGTTTGCGGAGTAGAAGAACCCACGCCCCCTTCGACAACCCTCAAGACCCGGCCACTGCGGTCCCGGGTTACCGTTGTGAAATTCCCTATCACCAGCAATCGTTCCCGGCGGCAGGTTAACTCCTGGTCGGACGGTCGGAAAAACGCTCGCCTAGCACTCCGGCTCTTGGCTGATTGTTCTGGGGCGAATCCGGGATTTTCTGTTTCAACCTTGCTGCTTGCACTGGATTCACCGCAGACTATAATCAGAATCCTACTTAGAGTGTGTGGGCCTGACCGAGCCCCGGCCTGATCCCAACGTTCTAAGCGCCCCCGCCCAGATTGGGTAACTAATTTGCGACTAAGAACCGACAGGATCCTCATCAGCCGGTTGTTGTTACCGGCCGTCTTCGGCTCAACTACGTTCATCGCGGCTCTGATACTTTGGCAACTACTACTCATCCACAGGCGCGCCGAGATCGAGGCCGCGACGAGAGAGGAGGCCTTATTCGTTAAAACGAAGACAGAATCGGAACTGAGAGCGCGCATTCTTCCGCTCGAGCACTTGGCGGGGTATTGGCAGGCTGGACCAAACAAGCAAGATATGGAATCCGATGCGAGTCTGGTGATGAGCGGTTATCCCGCCTATCAGGCGATCGAGTGGGTGGATCCAACGTTCCACGTCGTCTGGATGACGCCAGAAATCGGAAATCACGCTGCCACTGGAGCAACAGAAGGCGTTGATCAGGGTCAGCGCGCGATGCTCGAAGACGCCGCGGATCGCGGGAGCACGGTCGTAACAACTTCGCCGGGTAACCTACCGCAGGGCGGCCGAGGATTCTGGGTCTTCGTGCCAGTGCATTCAAAGAAGGAATTGAGTGGTTTCCTAGTCGGTGTTTTTCAGTACCAGGAATTACTCTCTTCCATCCTTCAGGGTGTCGCGCCCGACTATTGGCTGGCTATCTACGATGGAGATGAAGAAATCTATAGTCGCACCTCACCCAAACCCCTTGGGGAAGGGCGCTATGTCCAGGAAGCAAATATATCGATTGGGCAGTTAAACTGGCAAGTGCGCGCCTGGCCGAAGAACGGGGCCGTTGAGTACATACGATCACCTCTGCCGATGCTCGTCTTCGGCCTCGGGAGTTTAATCGCCATCGTCCTCGCGTTCGCTGTTTACATGGCGGAATCATCGCATCTCCACATCAGCGAGCTGGCGGCCGCGAATCTTGAGTTAGAAAAAGAGATTGCCGGGCGCGAGCAAGCCGAGCAAGCACTCCGAGAGGCGCAGAAGATGGAAGCCATCGGCCGACTCGCGGGTGGCGTGGCGCATGACTTCAACAACCTGCTCATGGTCATCCGCGGGCAGGCTGCGCTTTCGTTGAACGCAGTTGGCCCCGGCGCTCCGCTCCATCGGGAGCTGGCCGAAATTGTAAAAGCCGCTGATCGAGCATCCTCGTTAACCAGGAAGCTCTTAGCCCTCGGCCGGAAGCAGGTGCTCCAGGAACGCGTGCTCGACCTCAACGCGCTTGTCACTCAGTTGGTGGAAATGTTGCCGCCTGTGCTCGGTGATGACATCAGCCTAAGGATCGATCTCGACCCCGGGCTGGGGCGGGTTAAGGCGGACTCAGCGCAATTGGAACAGGTCATCATGAATCTTGTCTTTAACGCGCGAGATGCTATGCCTGACGGCGGCGAGTTGACCATCGAGACCGAGAACTGCGATCTGGATGAGGCGTGGGTCCGCAGTCACCCAGGAGTTCGGCCTGGCGCTCACGTGTTGCTTCGGGTGCGCGACACCGGGCACGGAATGGATCAGGAGACTCAATCGCATCTGTTTGAACCATTCTTCACCACCAAGGATAAAAGCAAGGGCACGGGACTTGGTTTGGCAACTGTTTATGGAACCGTGAAACAGAGCGGAGGACACGTCGTCGTATCGAGTACACTCGGAGCCGGGACAACAATTCGAATCTACCTTCCGCAAGTTCAGGAGATCGCTGAAGTCGTCGACGCACCGAAGCCGCTGGTTCGTTCGCTTGAAGGCGAGGGAAGGATCCTCGTGGTGGAAGATGATGATGCGGTGCGTCGCATGACGCGCAAGTTTCTAGAGATCAGGGGTTACACCGTGATTGAGGCGAGGTGCGCCGCGGATGCCATTCGGTTCGTTGAGCGCCAGGAGGAAACGATCGATTTGGTTCTCACTGACGTTGTCATGCCCGGGATGAAGGGACGCGAGTTAGCCGATCATTTGGGACGACTGCGCCCCACTCTGAAAGTGCTTTACATGTCTGCTTATACTGAGGATGACGCGATTAACATCGGTATGCTCAGCCCAGGGACAACGTTTATCGAGAAACCGTTTAGTCCGGATGAACTGGCTGCCAAGGTGCGCGACGTCCTCCATAGCGACAGAAGCAACGTCAGCGGCCAGCGTCTGCGCCGGGGCGCGAAAGCTTGACGACCAGTACATCGCTCCGTCCGCAGCAGGCACCTGGAATCGACTTGCGAGCGACTGTCCCACAAGGCGTTTGTCGGGCATTGAGGAATTGCTGGCCCATTGCATTGCACATTCGCCGCGCTCGAAGCCCATCCTGCTTGGGCACGAAACGAACTGGTAGGACAACCCGGCCGCCTGCTGCTCGGCTTGCGAAGTACGTCTGGCGCACTGTAACTTCGAGTTCGACTCGGCGAACTGCATCCCGAGACGGCGCGGTGACCGCGCAGGCACGGTAGCAAGCGAACTTCAGGCGTGCCCCCAGCGCAACCTCAACAGGGAACGTAACCAGGTTCTAACAAAGACACTCAGCGGATCTCCCCGGAAACGCGCCGAGCAGTGCCGTTCCTCATCACCAGCGACGCCGTGCAGGCAGAAACCCTTCTTTGAACCTCGGTGTATTTTCTTCCCGAGCTCGCTGCCGAGCCCGGCGGACACCACCAATTCCAGGACTCAGAGCTTCAGTCATTTTCGCTTGACAGGCATACGTATGAGTAGTAGAAGCCGGCACAGGCCGTATCGGGGGCGCGCGACTCGCAACACCACACATAAGAACGAAAGCGGAGGCCGCACATGTTTAAGGGCTCTAAAGTATTTGAGTTCGCACTGATTTGCGTCCTGGGCGGAGCGCTGCTTTTGGTAAACGGAGCGACGCGACTGCGGGCGCAAGCCGTCACGGCAACGATTTCAGGTACGGTGACCGATACCAGCGGGGCTGTAATCGCGGGCGCGAACATCGAAGTCAGGAACATAGCAACCGGCGTCACGCAAACCACGGTGTCGAACGAGCAGGGGCGGTACACGGTACCCGATCTGAACATCAGCACGTATGACGTGCAAGCCTCCAAGCAAGGGTTTGAGACCGTCATCCACAAAGGCGTCAGCATTACGGTCGGCAGCCAACCCATTGTGGATCTTTCGCTCCCGGTAGGACAAACCCAACAGACTGTCACGGTGGAGTCCTCGGTTTCGCAAGTGGAAACCGAATCGACCGCGATCTCCTCCTTGGTGAACGAGTCGCAGATGCGCGACTTGCCTTTGAACGGTCGCAATTTCGAGCAACTGGTGACGTTGGCTCCCGGCGTTACGCCGTCCGGCCCTGCGCCAGGCGGATCGCTCTACGGGAATGGAGACAACTATTCGATCGCGGGAGCGAGATCAGAAGGGGAACAATTCCTTCTGGATAATACCAACGTCTCGGATTTCTGGAACCATCAGGCTGGATCGGGCGCTCTAGGAACGTCGCTCGGAATCGAAGCGATCCAGGAGTTTTCCGTATTGACGAATACTTATAGCGCCCAATTCGGCGGCAACGGCTCGGTGGTCAACGCCGTTTCGAAAACCGGCACAAACGACCTTCACGGCTCCGCGTATGAATTCTTGCGTAACTCGGCACTCGACTCGCGCAATTTCTTCGACTACAACACCGAGGGGCAGCCGGATAAGCCGGAATTCCGTCGGAACCAGTTTGGCGGCAGCCTGGGCGGCCCGATTAAGAAAGACAAGCTGTTTTTTTTCGTAAACTACGAAGGCCTAAGGCAGGCGCTCGGTCAGTCAGAGGGTAATGTGGCTATTCCGGAAACCTACGTTGCTTCCGACGAATTGCCCTGCGGCCAGCCACATGCGCCAACAGAACTGCCCGGCCCCTTCGGAGCACCGGTCCCCAACTTGCTAAACTCGAATCCGGCTGCGGGTTGCGCCGCGCTCACTGGGCCGACGACCAATTGGGGGCCCGTGTCGGGATTTGAGACGGGATCCAATCCAGTCGAGCCGGAGGTCGCCTTCGGCAGTGGTCAGCCTGCCCAGCAAGCAGCCGCGGCGACGACGATAGCGGGGATTTTGGGTCTATACACCCCGTTCCAGGCCGGCGCGGCCACCGCCGCGGATCAAGGCGGGTACTTCTTAACTACCACGAGCGCGAGCCAAGTGCAGAGCGAGAACTACGTTCTGGGACGCGTCGATTACACGCTTTCCTCGACGGATTCCTTGTTTGGGCGCTATGTTTCTGACCGAGGAAACAGCAATCTTCCATTTCCGATATTCGGATCTTTCATACCTTTGTGGCCAGAACAGGACACAACTAGAAACCAGTACTTCACTCTCGAGGAAAAACATCTTTTTTCCGCTACGGTCGTCAACCAGGCCCGATTCTCGTTTGTACGGACCTTCGAGAAATCGGTCTCGACTGGATCGACCGCGCCGCTTGACTTCTTTCCCGGCCGCCCAGAGGGCCAAGATGCTGAGGTAATCCCCGGTACCCTCTCTGGAGTCGGCGCCGGCATATTAACTCCCGACGAACTCGTTCAGAACAAATTCGGCGCCGGGGATGACGTCGCGTGGACCCACGGGGCGCATACGCTTACATTTGGCGCTGAGGTCACCAGAGTCCAGTCGAATATCAATGCACCGTTCGAGTGGGGCGGATTCGCCCTGTTCACTTCCATCGAGGGTTTCCTCGAGGGCTCAGATCTTTTTTCTTACGGCGTCGCGAATAGCCCGTTCACGGACATCCCGAACCGCTACTTCCGCGAAATCGACGTCACGCCGTACTTTAACGACAGTTGGAAGATTTCTTCCCGCCTGACCCTGAATCTGGGGGTCCGTTACGAGTACGGCTCTGACCCGGCAGGATGGCCCCTCAATGCGATCCCCAATCCGCCCTCTGGCAACGGAGGATTCACGCCGGAAGGTCACGTGTTTGCCACCAGCCCGAACAGGAAAAATATCGATCCCCGAATCGGTCTTGCTTGGGATGTATTCGGGGACCACAAGACCTCCCTTCGCGCCGGTTATGGAATTTTCCACGATCCCATTGCTCCTCGTACCTACGCTTCCGCTTACTACTTCTCCCCTCCGTTCGTCTTCAGTCAAATATTCTTTTCCGGCTTCCCGAACATGTTCGCGGGTGTCCCTCCACCGAATCCGCCGAACGTGCCACCGACCGGTTGTCCACCCGCACCAAACTGCACAGCAATCCAAGATGGAGTTCCGTTCAACATCACCGTGGCTCCTTACCAGGAGCAGTACAACCTCAACTTGCAACGAGAGCTCGGCAAGGGAACGGTCCTGACCGTCGGTTACGTCGGCTCGCATGGTGTCCATCTGATGGTTCAACGGAACGTGAATCCCGCGGTGACGAATACCTCGCCCGATGATACGGGTGCGCCGTGCATGCCGACGCCGGCTAACTTGTCGACTTGCTATTTCGGCTCCTTCTCGCCTGCCACACCGTTTTCACCACCGGGTGTCGTTCCTTTTTCAAACCACATTAATAACAATTACAGCTATCTCAACGAGGGTCTCCCAGCCGGAAATTCCAACTACAATTCGCTCCAGGTGAACTTGGTGCGCCATGCAGCCAGAGGCGTCACCATGCAGGCGTCTTATACGTATTCGCATTGCATCGATGACGGTTCTGCCGCGTATGGACCTGAAGGGGCGAACTCGAATGGGCAGGAAGATCCCTATTTCCCGGCCCTTGACCGGGGTAATTGCAATTTCGACCTGCGCCACAATTTCGTGGCCAACGTCGTATATTTGTTGCCATTCCGAGGAAACAGGCTGGTGGAGGGCTGGCAGGTTAGCGGGATTTTCACGGCTCAGAGTGGCGCTCCGTTCACGGTCACTGACGGCTTCGATCAAGCGGGAATAAATTCTAATGCCGTGAACCCGCGTCCCAATGCGGTGCCGGGCTGCGATCCATATATCGAGAAGAGAACGGCCTCCCCAAGCGGCATCGTAGAGCCATTGTGGTTCAATACGAACTGCTTCGCGATCGAGCCAGCCGGCACGCTTGGCGATCTGGGTAGAAACACGCTCGTCGGTCCTCGCTTCATCAATTTGGATTTCGCGCTGCTGAAGAATACCAAGATCACCGAGCGGCTCCAGGCGCAGTTCCGCGCGGAGTTTTTCAACATTGCGAACCGTACTGATTTCCTTAACCCGTTGGGCAGCCTCTTCAGTGGTTCGAGCGCGACAGGCGGGGGGGTTGCCGTTCCAACTGCTCCCTACCTCAGTGCCACGCTGCCAAATACGCAGCGAGAGATTCAATTTGGGCTGAAATTGCTATTCTGAGCGAGTCAGAAATTCCTGTCGGCCCGGAGCCGCGCGTTCTAGGTCTTCTCCGGGCCTTCCATTTGAGGTCCTCGGCGCAATCGACTGACGCCGAGAATCAGCGGTCGAGGCATTCCGGCCGTTGACCTTGATACCCTGAGTCCGATCTGTAGACACTGTCGAAGCAAGCCCTGTGAGTCCACAGAGGCTTTTGCGGTTAATTTTCTTCGAGCCGAAGCGATTCAGGCAAGTCGAACTGCAATCGTCATCTGATCGTGGTGTGACACATCAGAGCTCGGAAACCGATTGGCCGGGCAAACATCTTGGGTAGGTTCACGACGGAATTAAAAATGGATGGGCTCCTCATCGTAGCATTCCCTTCGTGCGCCATCGCTCGAGACTGGAAACGTCTAGGGAAGACTGGTTCCGTATCGACGAAAACCATCGACCCGAATAGCAAAGGAAGTTCCACGCACTGATTACACTCGCGCCGCAACAAGTGTGTTATCAACGCTTTACCACTGCTGATGAAGGCTTAGGAACTGGCACGGCACCTGCCGAGCTACGGGCAATGAGTCATCTTGCCGGCCTTTGGCGAGGTGCTGAGGGGCCATCATTCAATCAGGAGAGACACATGAAAAAGTATGTTAAGCCCAGCCTGACAGGCCTTGGTCTGCTGCGGGATGTGACGAAGTTCAGTGGCTGCCGCTTCACTTATTGCGGCTAACTGTCCCTTCGTCTGATGTGGCTCCGGAAGGCGGGAGGCTTAGCTTACACGTCCCAATGATCTTCCCGCCTTTTGGAGAAACTTCAAACTACAACTTCAGAAACCAAAATAGAAGCGAATTTGGAGAAGTTAACTCGCGAGAGTTGGCTTGCTCGATTCCTCCCCCAGCTTGCCAGCTATCGACAAATTGAAGGGCCGATCAAGTGAGTCGGGACCGACCGGGCCAGACACACGCATTCGTCTAGACCTTAATGTGATCTCGCGATATCCTTACTTTTTTGATCGGATACGCGATGAGCCTTCACTCACCCTATTCGTGGTTCGCAGCCTACATAGCCGCCGCTTTTGAGACCGACTTCACCCGGCTGTATGGGCGCATTGATGTGGCACTCAGGGCAATCGAGAAAAGACTGGATGGTTCTCAGAAGCTTGATATTGCCGAGTACAATGAAATTCATGAGGCGCTGCGGGCACTTCAGATGTTAAGCACCGACGAAGTATCCTAAGTCGAAGTTCGCGGTTTTGGACGTTAGCGGTTATGGTTGTGACGAAGCGCAGTTTGCTCACCCTTCCCGACACAATTGCGGACGTCGCATTGGGAGATCATGATGCGCGGTGCCCAGGCCCTTTCCCGTTTATCCCTGTTACTGGTCCTCTTGCTTTCCTCAGGTGTTGCGGCTGCTGCTCAGAACTCCAAAGATAACTCGCATACAGGCTCACCCGCGCGGGCCGGATCTGCCGCCTTGCGCGTATCTCTGCGCACGCAAGACGATTCTGCCTTTGTCGGCATTGCGGACGTTCGCGTGACGTCCCAGGTCCATGAGGTCGCCGGCGTACCATCTGGATCGGACGGCGAGACAACCTTCAGCGATATCTCACCAGGAACATATGTCGTCGAGGCAGATGCGCCAGGCTTCCTGTCAGTCAGACAAGAAACAACGATCGAACCCGGCAATCGCGTCCAGACGCTCTTTCTGATTATGAAGCCCAAGCCGTGGCCCGTAACCTCCGTCGTACCTTCGGCGGCCGCCATCTCACCAGCGACGGGAGCAAGACGAACGTCTTGGGTTCCACCGGGCATCGACGATGTCGTGCCAAATGTAGAGAAGGGGGTCGTCTGCCCTCTCCCACAGGTGGTCAGCGGTGTGGGGCGGCGAATGACGGAGTTTGTGGAGAACCTGCAAAAATTTGACGCCACCGAACATATGGAAAACTTCCCCGTGGATTCCAAGGGCTTGCGCGGAAAGCCTGATCTTCGCACCTTCGACTACATCGTAACCGTGAAGCTTTCCCAAGGGCGGGTCGCCGAGTTGGAGGAATATCGCAACGGCAGCCTCGACCCGAAGCAGTTTCCGGATAAATTCGCCACGACAGGGCTGCCGACGATGGTGCTCGCCTTTCACCCGGAGATGGTTTCCGAATTCAATCTTGTTTGCGAAGGACTCGGCCGATGGGATGGCCATCCAGCCTGGCAGGTTCACTTCGCGCAGCGGCCCGACCGGCCGAACCGGCTTCGCTCCTACCTCATCGACAACACCTATTACCCGATAGCATTGAAGGGACGCGTATGGATCGACGCCGGTACCTACCAAGTCCGGCACTTTGAATCGGAGTTGATTGATCCGGTTACAGAGATCGGCCTTACCGAAGAACGCATTGCCATCGATTATGGGCCGGTACAATTCCGAACGCACTCGCAGCAGCTTTGGCTACCACTGTTTGCGGAGCTTTACTGGGAGCGGGGCGCGCGCCGCTTGTATCGTCGCCACACGTATAGCGATTTCAAGCTTTTCGAGGTTGAGTCTACCCAGCAGATTCAAGATCCCGAGGGATCCTACTGCTTTATGAACACAATCGATCGCGACATCGCCGGGATCCTTGTCGTGTCGCCGGCCTCCGGAATTTCGGCCGAGGCCGCCTCAGTCCGCTTCACAATTCCCCCTGGCCAAAACGTTTGCAAGCTCGTTGGCCCCGGCAAGGACGTGAACATGCGTGTTGATGACATAGCCTCGGCCACTTTCATCCATAACGGCCCTGCAGGTTCGATAAAAGCCAACGCCAATCTGGTTAAAGAAAGCGCACTCGACCTAGTCCCAGAAACCGACCCCGCAACCGTCAAACCTTAGCACTGAGCGCATCGCAGGCAGCGTTTAGCGAGTCCCTCCCCGAGACACTGTGCTTGCTTGATGACCAGATGCTGGGGATCGGGCAGCTGAATACGGCGATCATGGGCGTGGATTATCACCCGAGCGGTCAATACATCGCGTTCCTCGATGTCGAGACCGGGAACGGCGATTGAGCCAGGAAGATGGAAAGGCCGAGAAGTCTTAATAGAGCTGGCGAGGGGTTAACCGTGCGAGCGGGAAGGGAGGCGACTGGATTTCCACCCCCATCACAGTCTTTTTAGAAACCTCTCAGCGGTCCAATGCTCCGAAAAAAAACCATCGAAATTTAGACTGCTCTTCACCACGGTTCCTTCACTACTTCGCGCCCTAGGCGGCCATATCGTCGATGGGCGATCCGTCAAAGGCATCGGTTGTTGCTCATAACTGCAGTGGTGAACCGGCAGGCGTGTATAATGCCGCTGCCTGAGAGGGGGCACACGAAAATGCGTATGCTACTTAAAGTTTCAATCCCCGTCGAATCGGGAAATGCAGCAGCTCGAAGTGGCAGCTTGGAAAACACGATCAAGAGCATCCTCGATGATCTCAAACCCGAAGCGGCATACTTCGCCGAAGAAAACGGAGAGCGCACCGGATATATATTCTTTGACATGACGGAATCGTCGCAATTAACAGCCGTGGCCGAACCATGGTTTCTAGCCTTTAACGCGAGCATTACGGTCCGGCCAGCCATGAATGCGCAAGACCTCGCCGCTGGTAGTTCTAGCATCGAACGGGCCGCCAAACGCTACGGCAAGGCCGCAACAGCGTAATAGCGCCGCCATGTTCTATTAGCTGAAAGCGATCGGGAGTTGTGCACCCAGCGAAAGTCGTATCGGTGAATTTATGTTATATCCTTTAGGTCCAAGCTGGTCCGGTAACGAACCATCTGACCTACCAGACTCCACATCTCCGGTCAGCGCGTAAATCGGGACTTAGCCAACCCAGCCGTCGAAATCACGGGATTCGCAAAGTCACAACGGAACCGCCTTCCCATTCTCTGATCTTTGTAATCATGGCCATTCCGTGGCGCACGACCCGATCCGGGCATTTGACTTGACTGATGCCGAACCGGCGGGGATTATGTTGCTGTTATGTGCTGGACGCGTTTGGCCGGGTTTTGATGGGAAGATTGGACAAAACCGCCTACTTAAGATGCGACTTCTGTGGGAGTACAAGAGTCCGCAGGTGTCGTCGGCGTGGTTTTGTGGAGCGCGTCTTCCTACGATTTCTCCGCAAACGTCCGTTTCACTGCATTGATTGTTATAAACGGTTTTATAGCCGCTACCGGCCAATCGATGTTCAGCCAAACCAGCGTCCCGCGATAACCTATCGCTCGAAGCTCGTGCAGGAGCAACCCAACTTGAAGCCAAAGACTTCCGTGAATTATGGCCAGGCCGAAAGGCGAATTTTCAGTCGGCTGCGGTGTCAGATTCCGGCGCAAATTGTGGTCGGCTCGGGCCCGTGCATCACCGGAGTCGTTAGCGGCATCAGCCTGAATGGCTGCTTCATGGAGACACCGAGGGCTGTTCCAGTCGGAAGTGAAATTGAGCTCTCTCTCGCAGAGGGAACTCACAGTCGAGGACTGATCCGGGGGTCGATTCCGGCCAGGGGTATAGGAATCGAATTCACTCAGATGACGTTGCCGAACTTTCGAAGACTTCAGAGCATTGCGAGGAATTCGGTTCGGCTGGATGTAAATCCGTAACCCACTGCCTTCCCTGATCCGCAAGGTCCCGACGCGTTCCAGGGTCCAGAAAATCGGACGCCGAATACCGCCCGCGTTCTCGTCAGGCCGGTGGCGGCAAATTATAGGTTCTTAGGCCACTTGGCGGTGTAGCCGGATTCAGGAGCCGACCGCGGGCTGATCTGCGTGGCTACAGGCTCCGATTTCCATCTGCAATCGCCAGCGAAACCCTGAACAACCAGGACTCCGTGCGATCAACGATTTCTGCGGCGCTCGATGGACTCAAAACCCTTTTCTTTAAGTTCCTCTTTGGCCCTAAGCGTAGAGGCTGAATCACGAAAGGGTCCGACGAATACTCGGTAGAAACGGTCGGTTCCGGGAGGGGACACAAACGTCGGAAAATCCCTTCGGTGCAAATCCTCCGCAAGTGCGTCAGCATTTTCCTTATGCGTCAGCGCGCCTACTTGAAGCATGAAATCGGGAGGGCCTGCTGGGGCGGTGGCTTCGATGGGCGGCATCGCGGGATTTGTAGATGGAGGGGTTGAGGGCTCCGGCGCCTTCTCGGCCGTTAAGGCATCCACGTGCTGCTGGCTGTTCTTGCTCTTTTGCAAATGATAGGCCAGGAAGAAAACAGCTGAGCCCAGGACCAATGCACCGGCGGCAAATCCGATCAGTCGACCTGACGTTCGAGGGAAACCCATACGTGTGTGAGCGTAGATCTCACGATTCACTCTAGACTCAAGCTCAGACCACGCGAGCGGGGGAGTTGCTGTATCGCGTGCATTTCCTGTCACACTCACTGCCGTACTCGGAGGCCTGGAATACCGTATGACCTTTTCGACATTCGGAGTAGCTTCAACCGCATCATCGGCAATTGAATGCAGGTTTTGGTTCTCAGCGACGGGTCTCATCGTCTCAGGTTCGGGAAACGATATTACATTTTCTGGTTCGTCCGTCGGCAGTTCCGTTGTTTCGAGCGTTGTTTCTTCCGCGGATTTATTCGTCCGGAGTTCCAATGAGATCCACTGTCTTATTTGATCGCGCGCGTCGTCAGGGAGATCAATAAATTCCAGACCTGCCCTTTTCATCGACGCACCGATCCAAGCAATTCGTCCCCTGGTTTCAATCCAGGGCTCCGATGGCGAGAGTTGAAAACGCATGCTTGGTGATTCTTCTGGGGTCAAGATCGAGACAGCCTGCACAGACAATCCGCGTTCGCTGACGTCCAGAATAAGGCCGCCATTATGCTCATCATCGAGTTGTATGCAGGCAAACGAAACGCGTTGGCGCGGAGAGTAACGGCGCTCGGTAGTGCGAGAATCACCCGCAGACTGAAAAGTGTCAGACATGACTTCTAGGATTTCTCGAAGGCAGGGGCGGGTTCCGCGCCATCGTCAGAAACCGCTCGGAGTATAGCTTTGCGTCTTCGTAACTTCAAGGCAGAGCGTTCTCTGGTAGTGTCCTAATTTGGATGTTGCCGATTATTGTCTGTGTCGTTATAGCGCATGCATTCATCAGAAATAAGATCAGGGTGGAGAACATATCGGCAATAAGTAGTCCAGTGTTCGGTTCCAAATATGTCCGAATAATCGATTCTTCCATGAACAATGAGGAAGGATTGACCGCTAGACAATTCATCCTTCAACGGGGGGGTAAAGATTATGGCTTCTGCTTTATCCTGCCCATGTTTGATGCCTTCAAAACTCTCCGTAATGCTCCCGCCAGGGAACATAGTTCCAGCCTGAACGTAGTAGTTGGCGTGACCCATGGTATACGTGAAATCCAAAGGTTCGCCCTTCTTAAAGACGCCTACTACGATATGGCCATGGACGTTTTTGGCAGGAGTCTTCCCGGTGTTTATGAGTTGCGTCGGAATGAGAAACGATTTTTGGAAAGTGAAGGTTATGTTGCCTTCCATGAATTTGAACCCCATCCAAGCCCGTTCGTCAATCTGGAAGGATTCAGTACTTTGCCGAAGTGCGGCAGCGGCGATCCTGCTTTGCCTTATCATCTGACACCATATCGCCAGAGATATGAGGGCATAGATACCCGCTGCCACGACCGCAGCTACGGTCGCCTTTCTTATACCCTCCTGGGTGGCGTGTTGCTTTTCGGATTGGGTGTTCGCATTCCTTATCGTCTCATCGTCAAAGGAGACAATCGCGCGTATTTTATCCCTTGGCAGATTCTGACTCCGCTTTACTTCCTCTTCATAATGGCCGGTTTCGGGTTGCTCTTGGATTGCGTTCTGTATTTCGCGAATCCATGCTTGGATGTCGGACAAGAGCCGCCGTACAGCTTTTATCAAAGCCACGGCAATACTGTAACACAGAAATACCTCTTGACAAGCCCTAATTACTGTATTACAGTAATGTGCATAGGGAGAACGAATATGGCAAACGTCCTAAGTACAGAAAAGCAAGTCGCAATCATCAGCGGGTTGGCAGAAGGTTCTAGCATTCGCTCTCTTGAACGCATAACGGGCGTCCACCGGGACACAATCACGCGGCTAGGCGTTCGAGTCGGCCAAGGCTGCCAGTCGCTCCTAGACGCCAAGATGCGCGATTTGTCTTGCCAGCATCTCCAATTCGACGAATTGTGGGGATTCATCGGCAAGAAAGAGAAGCATGTGCGGCCCGACGGTAACCCTACGCTTGGCGACGTGTGGACGTTCTGCGCGATTGATTCCGAGACTAAGTTAGTTCCATCATTCAAGGTCGGGAAGCGTGACCGTGCAACCGCTAATGCTTTTGTCTCGGACGTAGCAAGCCGCATGGCAAACCGGGTCCAGATTTCGACGGATGGCCTTCGCGCCTACGTTGAAGCCGTAGAACAGGCGTTCGGGTCAAATGTGGACTACGCGCAGATCGTGAAGGTTTTTGACAATGATTCCATGGACGCCGAAGTTATCGGCATGGACAAGACGCGGTTCACCGGTCGGCCAGATATGTCACTGGCATCTACGAGCCACGTTGAACGCTTGAACGGCACGACGCGCCTACATATGCGCCGACTGACTCGCCTGACCTACGCTTTTAGCAAGAAACTAGAGAACTTTGAAGCGGCAGTTGGCCTACACTTCGCCTATTACAATTTCGTGAAGCGGCATATCACGCTCCGCGCTACTCCTGCGATGGCGGCGGGAATCGAGCGAGATTTCTGGACCGTGGCTGATTTAGTCGAGGCTACCGCATGACCTATATCGAAGAACTGCGTGACGTAATCAGGCGCTTACATGGCGTCGAGTCATCGCACGTTGAGAGTGTCCCTGTTAAAGAGACGTTCCAAGGTAAGACGGTATGGGAAGGGGTCGTAGAAGTATTCGAGTTAGAGAACCATCCAAAGGCCCAAAAACTCTACGCATGGGCTTACGAGACAGACAATCCGAAGAAGCCAAAGCACGTCACTGTGCTGCATATAGGGCCAGTGACTTCTCCGCTCCTAGCTGTCAGAGCGGCAATCGTGGAGGAATTCAGGGCCAATGCAGAAGCCTAGAAAAGTTGGTAGGCCAGCACTACCCAAAGGACATGCACACGCCCGCATTGTGCCCGTGCGTTTCAATTCAGAGCTATTCCGAGCGATTACGATAGCGGCCAGGGCGAACAAGCAAAGCCTCTCTGAATGGATACGTGCCACGGTGGAGAAAGCCGTACAGTGACGCTCAAATTAGGACACCACCCGTTCTCTTGGTCTCGTACGTCCTTGTGGACCGCTGCGAAAAACAGCATTGCCGCAACCACCGATACACGGACGCCGTCAAGGATGGCCAATCGACGGATCCGACGAAATGTAAACAGCGGCGCGTCTACACAAGGAACTGTCGATACAATGCTCCGACGGAGTGCATCCATCGTTGCAGTTGCTGAAGCACGACCGCTGTGCGTAGAACTCTAACCGGTGAGACTACAGTGGACGATAGACGATCGTTCCTCCTAGCGCACCTGGAAGAAAGCTCAGCGGTGATGGACACGACAGTACGATTGCGACCACCGCAAGTGAAGTAGCGGGACTTCACGCCTCACCTCGGATGTCCAGTGTAGAAGCAGCATGCTAACAATTTGCCGTACCTGAAACCGAGCCCCGGGTCGTAGCACAGTGGATTTGACACGCCTCTTGAGGGCGCGAAGATGTCGCTGCGCTAAACATGAAAATCACCGAAAAACGGGCTTCTTCAGCGAGTTGCTAGAGAGGACAGCCACGCCCATCCCCGATGACCCAGGACACACAACGCCATATGTGGACCGGTTTTCTCGTCTCCGCATCCCGGCCAAAGCTATATCTCAGACGAATACCACTGAGACTGACCGAATTGGCCAAACCCGCTTGGTCATTCGTCGAAGAGCGCAAGCAGTAACAACCAACCCCAGATGTGGGCGAACCCAGCTGCGGGCCGTGAAAATGAAGTGAGCTCTGAAAGAGATCCAGCTTTAGCCCTCGCCACAGATTGGCTACCCGAAAGCTCGACTCCGTAAGCAGGGGTGTCCGAAACGATTCGATGGACAGTCGACTATCTAGACTGGGATCGGGCTCATATGCTGCGTCCAAGAGAAATGCGGGATGAGGGAATGGTTTTTCGAACAGTTGAATCGGCAGGACGATTGGCGATAACCGAATTCCCGGTGCCGGAAACAGAATCGTCGTTAGGTCAGGAGACGTCTGCGCCAGGGCAATTTGTGTCGTGAGTGTCTGCGCCTGTAACGGGAGGCAGATGCTCAGAACCAATCCCACCACTACAATTAGGCGATTTCGCATAAATGCTTGCCTTGTATTTCAGTGCGGGGTTTGAAGCCGATGCAACCAGATCAAGAAAGGGGCCGAAGTTCCGAAACGGCTGTCTGACTGCCCTACACAACACGATGCTAGATCTGTAGAGAGTGCATGTCTGTCTCGTTGAGCACATTCGGACAGCCTTTATCATACAGGCCCGATCTTTCAGCTCCCCGACAGATCCGGAGTGAGGAGCCAATCAGGATGATCGGGGCACCGTTCGGGACGACGCGCATGGGGCCATGGCCGTATGCAGTCAGATCGTGAGGTTCGGTCTCGAACCCCGGGGCATGCAAGTGATCGCGAACCTGACCGCACTTGTGTCATGCGATTTCTAATCTCTTAACGTACTTCTCCCGATGCCTACGCAACACCCTACGATCCGATCCCAGGGCCAGGAACTGCACGACGCTGACGTTGTCGGGGCGTTTACGCCGTTGTCAAACACCAAAGAAACACTGGGCATTAGCGCACGGCGACCTAGACCCCCATCCTGGAAACTGTTCAATTTTGACCAGGCTTCGCCCAGGCGAACCTCTACATTCGTAAGTCTAGGCGTTCTAACGGACCCAATAAGGAAAACCATGACCGAAATCGATTTTCAGGAATGGATAGCGCTCCACCTTCAGGCGCTACAAGAACCCCTGGGCTCCCCAGATCTTTCCGTACGCGTGAAAGAGGCCGAAACGTCAATCACCCGGCGCATGCAAGAACTGCGGACAAGCCCTCCGGAAAACGGGGAACGGAAGGCACTTGCGGACGCGCTCCGTAGCTTGCGCTACGTGAAGAATGAAAATTTCAAGTACTCGTCTGGGTTCGATTCTCAGTAGGTCCGAAGTGAGTGACCGCGCGCCAGGACAAGAGTCTTCAGAGTTCCATTTACTATCAGGGAGCTAGCGCGCGAGAGCACTATGTTGGCGCGACTGGCTCCCATTAAACGATAAATACCTATGCCCAACCTCTATTTCTGGGAGCCGGAAAAGCAGAACTACGGGATTCTGCAAGCCGTGTTGCCGTGGGAGGACTGCGATCGTGTGGTCGCTCGCGCGTCGGCAATCCGTCTTGGGGACGAGTTTCCAACCGAATCACCCAATGGGACCAGCCACGCCGCCGTCGTGATTCTTTACGTCCGGCCCGAAGAAGCTAATGAGAAATGGTTCCCAGGTTTCTACCGCATCGACTCAGAGCTGACGGAGATTCGCGACGCTCTCGTCGCCGCACCCAAGATGCCCGAAACCAGGTGACTGGCACCGACGGGAGACTCGCATCGTGGGCGATCGTTTGCGGTGACTAGGGATTGATGGCCGACGCAATCCAGCGCCATATGCCAGCGGTCCAAACGCGATTGCCGATGCCTCCCCCGAACATCCGGAACCCGATTGCGCTGCGTTCACTCGGGGCCAATCCAAGGCTAGGGAGCCGGCCCCAGTTCCTTCATTCCGAAGTCCCAACTGTCCCATTTTGAACAGACTTCGGCTAATCGACCCATTAGAGTGCAGGCGTATTTTAATCTCTCGCCAGGAGAATCACGATGACGCAACCGACGATTACCCTCGCCGGCACAGTTCAGAGATTGATCGATCGCTCGATGCTAAAACAGGCTCAACAGGTTCAGATATATTTGCAAGGGGCCGACCATCTGTATGACGAACTGCGGATTCCCAACACACTCGGCTGGGAAGAAGGCAGAGCTGTTGAGGTGACGTTTCGCCTGCTCCCTGCTGACCCATCCCAATCGGCATAAATCACCGATACGGAGGGCCCAAGTGTGAAGAAACGGAAAAAAGATCGCGCTTTCAGTGCACGCGCCTTCCTCGATTCCGCAGGCGTGGCGAGAACAATCGTCGAATACAGACCGAAGGAGACCATATTTACGCAGGGGGATGTCTGCAAGGACGTACTGTACATTCAAAAAGGCGAGGTCAGGCTCTCCCTCGTTTCAAAGGCGGGCAAGGAAGCCGTCGTGGCGATATTGAAGGCAGGCGATTTTGTCGGAGAAGGTGGTTTGGCAGGACAACCACTACGCATCGCCACGGCTATCGCCGTTATGCCGGTCACGCTGCTCGTGATCGGGATTAAAGAAATGATCCGAGTGCTCCACCAGGAACACGCCCTCTCGGATCAATTCATCACCTATATCGTAGAACGCAATATCCGAATTGAAGAGGACTTGATTGACCAGCTTTTCAATTCCAGCGAGAAGCGGCTGGCGCGGGCCCTTTTGTTACTGGCCCGTTATGGCAAAAAGGGAAATCCTCAGTGGGATGTTCCCAAAGTATCGCAAGAAACGCTGGCGGAAATGATCGGCGCCACGCGGTCACGCGTCAATTTTTTCATGAACAAATTCAAGAAGCTAGGATTCATCAACTACCACAACTACAACGGCGGGCTCCACGTAAACGACTCACTACTCAGCGTTGTCCTGCACGATTGAAATGGTGTCGTAAGCTCCGTAGCGCAGCCGTAATGCGACCCCTTGCCAAGTCCGCCTTGCGGCCATCCGGCCCGGCGAGCTAAGTACCGCGAAGTCGGATAACCGGTTAGCGTTGGATTATTTCTGAGCGCGCCGTCATCCGTCCCGAACCGTTGGCAAGCGTCATCCGACTGGGAGTACCGGTGATTCTACCGGGCCAGAGCATTGCCTGTGGAAGCAGGCGAGCGTATATTGTCGGTCGACCGGCAGAGGAACGGTAATTCCCTCCTGCAATTACGAACTTCCGGTGGCGACTCGACGATGTTGCCAGTATTCCGAGCACAGGGAGGTCAGATAGCATGACCGGGAGAGTCTTGTCTCTGGCAATGGTAGCGCTCGGCGTCGCCGCATTGCTTGCCGTCTCGTTCGGCAGAACGAGTGCAAGCCAGAGTAGCGGCGAAGCAATTCGAATCAACAACGACGACATCGGTGGTACCGTCACTAGCTTCAGGGGACCGGAAGCAGGAGTGTGGGTGATCGCGGAAACGAACGATTTGCCGACGCACTACATCAAGGAAGTGGTAACCGACGACCACGGCCGCTACTTGATTCCCGACCTGCCCAAGGCTACGTACACCTTATGGGCACGGGGCTACGGGCTGGTGGATTCGCCCAAGGTCGAGACCGAGCCGGGCAAGATCGTAGACCTGAAACCGAGCGTGGCGCCCGACAAGAAGGCGGCGGCACAATACTATCCGGCAAATTATTGGTATGCGCTGCTGGAGGTGCCCGGGAAAAACGAATTTCCCGGGACGGGTGACACTGGAAACGGAATTTCACCGGCCGTCAGAGACCAGGACGAATGGATTCACCTGATCAAGACCGATAGCTGTGAGTCGTGCCACCAACTCGGCAATCAATATACGCGGACGATACCGGCGATGTTCAGCGACCTCCATCCGGCGCAGGCGTGGACGCGCCGCGTGCAGTCCGGACAGGCTGGCGCCATCATGTTGGGCGGGCTGGGTCAACTCGGAGCCAAACGAGCCAGCGAAATGTTCGGCGATTGGACTACGCGGATCGCGAAGGGCGAGTTGCCGGCGGATGCGCCTCCGCGGCCGCAAGGAGTCGAGCGCAACGTGGTGATCACGCAGTGGGACTGGGCAGATCCGAAAGCGTATCTGCACGACGAAATCTCGACGGACAAGCGCAATCCAAACGTCAACGCCAACGGCCTGATCTATGGATCGCCCGAGGAGAGCCGCGACTATTTGCCAGTGCTCGATCCGGTCCACAACACGATCAGCCAGGTTCAGACTGCTTATCGCGATCCGGACACGCCTGGGCAGCCGAAGCCGCTGAAAGCGTCCGCGGTGTGGGGCGACGAGGCGATCTGGGACAGCCATACGACCGTTCACAATCCGATGTTCGACGAGCGCGGGCGCTTGTGGTTCACGGCTCGAATCCGTGGGCGCGACAACCCGGTGTTCTGCAAGGCGGGGTCCAGCCTTCCTTCCGCGAAACTCACTCCCGTCGACGGCTCCGGCCGGCAATTGGAGATGTACGATCCGGCGACCAAGCAAATTTCGATGATCGACACATGCTTCGGCACGCACCACTTGCTCTTCGCGAGCGACGCCAACAACACACTGTGGACCAGCAGCGGGGGTGGCGGCGGAGTTGTGGGATGGCTGAATACGAAGATGTGGGATCAGACGCACGACGCCGCGAAATCGCAAGGCTGGACAGCTCTGGTGCTGGACACGAACGGCAACGGCAAGCGGGACGCGTACGTGGAAGGCGAGCAGAGAGTGGCGACGACGCCTGGTGGCGAGAGTCTGGGCGCGGCTGCTGCGCTGAACGCGGTGACAGATCCCACCAAGGATACGCGCCTCAACGCGGCGTTCTATGGTTTGGGGATCGGCGCGGACGGGATGGTGTGGGGCACGGTGCTCGGATTTCCGGGCGGGCTCGTGCGGTTGAATCCGGGACCGAACCCTCCGGAGACAGCACTGGCGGAATATTACGAAGTGCCGTGGAACGACCCGAAGGCGCCGGTGTGGGGCTTCTCGCCGCGGGGCGTGGACATTGACCGCAACGGCGTCGTGTGGGCGGCTCTCGCGAGCGGGCACCTGGCGAGCTTCGACCGGCGCAAATGCAAGGGACCCCTGAATGGGCCGACGGCGACCGGACGGCAATGCCCTGAGGGATGGACGCTTTATCAGACGCCGGGGCCGAAATTCAAGAACGTGACGGACTCCGGAAGCGACGACTCGCACTATTACGCGTGGGTGGATCAGTTCGACACGCTGGGGCTGGGCAAGAACACGCCAATGGTGACGGGCAATTCATCGGATTCACTGATCGCGCTGGTGAATGGAAAGTTCGTGATCCTGCGCGTGCCCTATCCGATGGGCTTCTTCGCGAAAGGGATGGACGGGCGCTTCGACGATCCGAAGGCCGGCTGGAAGGGAAAAGGAGTCTGGACGACCTGGGGTACCCGCACGCCCTTCCACAGCGAGACGGGAAAAGGGACGAGCCCCAAGGTGGTCCACTTTCAGATTCGACCCGATCCACTCGCTGACTGAACGAAACAACTACCGCCGTTCACGCGGTTGGGCTGCCGGCTTCAGGCAAGACCGACCTCGAAGTGTGTTCAGGGAGTTTCAGGAAATGGTGCCGGGATCCGCTTGTCGGAAGGAGTCAGACTGCAGGAAGAGTTTCTCTCGTCGCCGGGATGAGATGGCACGCCCTCAACGACAATCGCGATCGGTAGAAGTGGTCGTGTGTTCTGCATTTCGAGCCACCGCGCGATAACTCCCGGATGGGAGGATTACCGGCGATGTGAAGTGGCACTTCACTTGGACCGTTTGAGCCGCCAGGCGAGCTGTTCGAGATTGTTTCCGGCTACGGTCGATTCCTCCGGCATTGCATAGCCCTTCCGGGTGTAGCTCTTGCACAGGATCGTCGCGGAAACGTTTATTTCTCTGGAAGTTTATCTTCAAGTTCGCTGGCCAGCTTGTGTACGTCCGTTGTTTTACTAAATGACTGAACCTCCTGCTTAGAAGACTCCACGTTCACACCCATGTGCTGGCAAAGCTTCTGCAACATCTGAAGGATCGTCGTCAGCTCCTGCTCGGAAAGCATCCCGACCTGAAGATCCAGATGCGACCTCCGCTCAGACTGGCGGGACATTCGGCCTTGACTGATCAGCACGAAGATCGTCAAAAACACGCTTTCGGAAGAGACGACGAGCGCCAGCACTCCAAATGGAAATGGATCAAAGGGCTTGAGGCCCGGAATTACGCGCAGGTTCAACAGAGCCCACCCGAATATTAGGATCAAATGAGCAGCGAGAAATCCCACATTGCCAACGACTCTTGTAATTAAGTCGCTCACTCGCTCCGTCGTAGTCCGGCGACCAAGCGCGTCATGTTCCAGTTTTGCAATTGCGTCGATATTGCGTCCGGTCGGATTCGGAGCAGCCCGGGATGGCGATTGGTTTTCCATGCGTTAGCTCCTTGAATGTGTCCTGGAACGGATTGCGCCAGCGAGGAGACGCCGACCCTCCTGCCTTCCGAGATAATGACAGCGATTCGGCTATCGCATGAATCTAGAGAAGAGGGGGAGCTTGGCACTCTTCCTACGGAGGGCTCTAATCGCTCTAGAGAAGCTCTTTCGAGGGGGCTGCGCCCTCAGTCAGCGGTAGGCCGACGCCTTGATGTATTTGTGCGGAAGAGCCTCCGCTCGGTGCCTTTTTTCGTTGAATCGTTTTTTTTTCGCGGTTGCTCGTCTTCCGGATTGCCGCTTTCCGCCGCGTTGACTTCCTAATTCCGGGTTTCTGCTTGCGCATGCGGAAAGTCTATCACTGCCTCATCTGCTGTAGTGCCTGAAAAGCCGTGCGGGTTCTCTGGTTGGTACTGTACTTTTCCGAGAGGTGCGTTAATCAGTCCCTGGACTGCGCGCTGGGGATAAAACAAAACTGCGCACAGTCGGAATGCACACCATACTGGCGCTAGGGAGTCCGCACAAACCCTCGGCTGTTGCCCTTCGGTTCTTTCCCCTCACTCCACCCGGCACGCCTCGGGCACCGGCTTTCCCAGGGCTGGCGAATCAATGAAATGCCCCTCTTCATCCAGCAAGGCGTACAGCGGATACTCCGCTTCGTCGAACTTCGGGCGCTCACCGTTGAATGTCCACGTGGCGTCCGCCTCATCGTTTCCTGGGACCACGCTCCAATCGAACGTCACCGTGCCGCAACCCTTCACCGGAATTGTGTACGTCACGTCTCTGCAGCCTTGCGCGTCGGCTTCCGACGCAGGCCGGAATGTTGATGGGGCACACGGCCCCTGACGCCAAATCCCATGCGAATACTCCGGATAGAACAGGAAATGTTTCTCCACAATTACCACCGGATCCTTCTGTCGGTGTTCGTTCACCGCCACGTAGATCCATCCCGCTGCCGCGGCGCAGAGCAGTACCACCGTTCCCGCATACTCGAGCCGCCGCCAATGAGCCTTGTCCACCGGAACCCCCTCGCCTTTTTTAACACAGGAACCGCCGCCGCGGATGCCTGTGCTCTTAGTCTTCACTTTCCCGGGTGCCTCAACTGGCGGACCTTTCGCGCCAGCGGGTCTTGAGATGTTCTGGAGCGGCGGGTTGAGTCCTGATTGGCCTACCGGACATTTGAAGGAACGCTCTACCCGTTCGGTTACCGCTTGAATGATCTCTCAGCAGCGGCAATAAAAATGGAAGCTGTGCAGAACAGGACAGACAAGCGGTTCTCGCTCGACGCAGCATGCATCGTGTCAATCGTGCATGTGGTCGTCGGGTTGCGTTGACAACTGTTGGGATCGCGAGAGTTGAAGCTTCTTTACCCGCGTTGTGGCTACGGGCCCTAGCCGGACGCCAAATTTCAAAACGATTTAGAGGAGGCCGCCATGAAGCCAAGTACCACGGATGAGATCGCAGGCAGGATTCACGAAGTGAAGGGCAACATCAAGGAAAAGGTGGGGCAAATAAAGAGCGAACCCAACTTGGAAGCCGAAGGCATCGGCGAGAAGATTACCGGGAAAATCCAAAAGAAAATCGGCCAGTTGGAAAAAGCCATTGAAAAACCGTGAGGCAGATGCCGATTGGCACAAACTAGCCGTGACCACGTTTAGACTTGGCACAAAACTCGGTTGAGAACTGGAGGCACGTAATGAATCTAGGAGAGATAACCACGACGCAAATAGCAATCGCTGTCACTGTATTCGTAATCGTTGTCGCAGCAATCGGCATTTGGCTGTTCGTTCGCAAGCGCCGGACGGAAAAACTGCGCACTCAATTCGGCGGCGCTGAATATTCCCGAGCCGTGAAAGAAGGCGGGAGCCAGCGGAAAGCGGAAACGGCGCTCGACGAGCGCGCCGCACGAGTCGAGGCTTTGCACATCCGGCCGCTCGCGCCTGGCGATCGGGCGCGATTTATCGAGTCCTGGGCAAGAGTTCAGGCACGTTTTGTTGATGGGCCGGGGAGCGCGGTGACGGATGCGGACCAATTGCTGGGCGATGTGATGTCCACGCGTGGCTACCCGGTAAGTGACTTTGAGCAACGTGCGGCGGATATCTCGGTCGATCATCCACTGGTTCTCGAAAATTATCGTGCGGCTCATCAGGCCGCACTGCGCCAAACGCGAGGACAGACCAGCACTGAAGAATTGCGCCAGGCCATGATTCACTACCGGACGCTTTTTGAGGAATTGGTCGGCGCGCCAGAGGTTGCGCGTGCAAAGGGCGCGTGAGCAGCTGGCTCACTCCTGATAAGCCCTGACTGCGTCTTCGACGCGTCGCTGGCGCCAGAAGCTTGTCCAAACCGATTTGTCGATTCCAGAGAACGTAGTCAACGAGTGTCTGGAGAGTCGGATTTCCGGGCATCTCCACATATCCGGTTGGGTAGTACTGCTAAATATCCGTGTGAGATTCCGAACTTAATCGGGAGAAATTTCGGCCTTTAATGCCTGAACTACCAGCAGAGCATCCTGAATTTCGTTATATTCGGCATCGTAAACGGTGGGAGGAGAATCGAGCCGCGCCTTAATCGTCCTGAGTGCCTCGGCGATTCGGGACCCCGGCGGGCCGGGGCCTGTACCCAAAACGGCGGCTTGGTAAGCTGCATACCATCTGTATACCGCAGGATCGGCCATTGGCGTCCTCCCCCACGTGTGGCGTATTTTTCGACTTGGGTTCGCAGTATCAAACCGACCGGCTACTCGTGAAAGGTTCCCGGTGCGCCATGGCGTGCTCGGCCTACCAATGACGCCCTGACGAACCAACGCACGTTTAGCAAGCGTAGCGTGGTACGTTCAGCGGGCCGCGCGGAGGCTGAACAAACCGTATGACATTGGTCGGCGCGGGTACATATCGATCACATAAACAGTTCAGGGCCACGCATCCGCGGTCGTCGTGCATTCCGTTTGTGTGTCCACACTTAAGGCAGGTCATCTTGGTGTTACTCCGTTAGACACTTAGTGGAGCTCTATCGGCGCCACGGAACCAATCCCCTGGCGCAGCTCGGTGGCTGCATGTCGGTGAGGCGTTTCCTTCCAGTCTGAATTGCCAAGCGAATAAGGTTAATAAACCTTCTCGAATTGTGTCTGTCCGGTATTGGACACCCAGTGAAGATCACCTTACAAACCCCGTTCGTGGCAATTTAGAAAAAAAGAATGCCCGGCCCGGGCATCGAAGGGAACTTCGACGTGACTGCCCATGGTGTGATGAAGAGATTTCGATGCTTCTCGACTTGTCCGTCGCTCGCCAAACCTACATCTCTGTTAGTAGTCAGACAAACCGGTATTTGATCCGTGCTTAGTACTCTCGGGCGAGTCTACAATCCAGGCCTGAAGGTCGATCACCGGAGGACCGGTATTATCCGGGATAACTTTAATGCGGGTTGGGCCGCGTCTCGGCTGGTTCGCTGGGAATCCGATGGTCGGCTTCAGAACAAGAGTGTGTTTCGTGGTCTCTAGCGGCTCCCCGACCAAGGAGGCTTCCAGAATGCCCGTAGCCAACAAGGAACAGCACCGCACAGAACGCATCGGCTGGCTACGCGCGGCCGTGCTGGGCGCGAACGACGGCATCCTTTCAACGTCGAGTCTGGTGCTCGGTGTCGCAGCCGCACATGCGACTCACAGCAATGTATTGGTCGCAGGCGTTGCTGGTCTGACGGCTGGGGCAATGTCGATGGCTGCCGGCGAATATGTGTCTGTCCACTCGCAGGCTGACACCGAAGAGGCTGAACTAGAGCTTGAGCGCGCGGAACTTAAAGCAGACGACAAGGGCGAGCATAAGGAACTGACGGCCATCTACGTCGCTCGCGGCCTCGATCCTTCGCTCGCGAAACAGGTAGCCGAACAGCTGATGGCCCATGATGCGTTAGGCGCGCATGCCCGCGACGAGCTCGGGATTTCCGAGACGTTCCGTGCGCGTCCGATTCAGGCTGCATTGGCATCGGCAGGCAGCTTTGCTATTGGAGCCGCCATGCCCCTCTTGGTTACATCAATGACCCCGGCGGCGGATTTGATGCCATTTGTATCAGGAACCTCACTAGTGTTCCTTGCGCTTCTAGGCGGGCTGGCCGCAAGCGCGGGCGGCGCGGGAGTGACGATGGGCGCAGTACGGGTCACGTTCTGGGGTGCGCTGGCCATGGCGCTGACTGCAGGCGTCGGGTGGATGTTCGGAACGATTGCATGAGGGGAGCCAACCGGAAGCCAGGGCGGTTACCTGATGCCACACGCGTGGATGCCGACAGGCCTTCTGCGTTACGCTCACATAGGTGATTTCTGGACCCCATTTATGAATTGACAGGCCTTCCACAAACGGACCCTCTTGGGGGTCGAAGTGTTAGACTCATTCGGATCCGTGACCATCCCTCCTGACACCGAGTCGGCTCAACTGCTCCGAATCGCCGAAGCGTCCCTCGAAGGGGTTAAATTCCCACCGTTGGTTCGTCCCAACGTACCGTTCAACTCGGCTCCAACGAACGACTTGATCGATTGGACAATTCAGCTCTATTCGTTTTCATTCTTGAGTCAGTTCCGCGCCCTGCTTCGTGGCGTCATTCCGTTGATTGAAACGCGCAACATCCCTACTCTCCGCATTATCGTGAGAGCCTTATTCGAGTTGGGGGCTCACTCTTACTACGTCAAAAAGCACGTGAAGCAACACCTAGATGCGAAGAATCTGGAGGCGACGTGGGATTTCTTGATCCCAGTGGGGACCAGCGGCCTTTCCACGATCTCTCCGTATCCGCAAGAAAGCCAGCTGTTCCCCTCGTCCGCACACATCGGAGAGGTGATCAATTGTTTCAATGAGATCACGGATGGCGACGCAGCGACCGTCTACAGCCTCCTAAGCGAGTTCTGCCACCCCGACATGGCGGCTCTGAGACAGCACTTTCAGTGGGACGGGAGTCAATTGGTCACATTCGATGTGCCAGAAGGGAACACAGCCCTGCCCCTAGGAGCCTCGGCCACGCTGGCTGCCCTTAACGCCGTCAGCGAACTGCTCGAGTTGTCACATGAAACAGAAATCCGAATGCAGGTGATTCAGCTGTTACGGAAGTTAGTAACCTCTAGCCGGATTCGATAATCCGATTCCACTTGGATGGTTAGTCGTTAATAAGAACTTTACATAGACAGCTGTGCTCCTGACGTAGGATCCGCGCTAACGGCATGTCTGCATCAGCACAGACGACTTCTGTCTGCATCGTCGGGCCGGACCAGCCGGCGCGATGCTCGCGCTGCTGCTTGCGCGGCGCGGAGTCCCTATGACGTTGCTCGAAATGCATAAGGACTTCGATCGAGAGTTTCGCGGCAATACGATCCACCCCTCCGTGCCTGAAATCCTGGACCAAATTGATCTGGCCGATAGACTTCACGAGTTACCTCACGGTAAGGCAACTGGCCTGACCATCGAGTTTCCCAGCGGGCCGCTTCGCATGTATGACGTAAGCCGCCTCAAGATCCGCCTCAAAGAGCCCTAGGGAACCAACTTGCACAAGTAAACAGCCGGGACTCAAACGCCTTGGGCGAATTACGGTCAATCCAGCAGGGTAACTCCCGGTTAATCGTTAATCAGGACTTAGCCCTGGGCCTCATCTGAGTTTTCGGTGCCACTTTCCTGTTTCTTCGGAGGTGTCTCTTTTGGCTCAGTCTTGCTTTCTATCGCCGACTACCTTGGTGGGGGCAAGCTCACGGCCATGTTGTGGGAGCCCCGGAGAAAAGGAGGAGACCACGATGCGAACATCTTACGGATTTGAAATCAGTGAAAGCTGCCAAACATGCAAGTTCAGCGCGGATGGGTTCTTTTGCAAACTGTCTCCCGCTGCATTGGGGGATTTTAATGCTATCCAATCAACCTCCGTTTATCCAAAAGGCGCACTTCTGTTTATGGAGAAGCAGGAACCGCGGGGGATATTTGTGCTTTGCCAGGGACAGGTAAAACTTTCCATCAGTTCGAGCGAAGGCAAGACGTTGATCTTGAGGATCGCCAAGGCTGGCGAAGTACTGGGATTGATGGCCGTCCTTGCGAGAGTTCCTTATGAGGCCACTGCTGAAATGTGCGGCCCTTGCCAGGTCGCTTTCGTTCGTCGAGACGACTTCTTGCGATTTGTTGGCCACCACCCGGAGGCATATCCGGGCATCGTGAAGCAGCTAAGCATGATTTACGACAAAGCTTGCGAACAACTCCGAAAAATTGGGCTTTCGGCGTCTGCCCACCAACGGGTAGGCAGGCTTCTGCTCGATTGGTCGGAGGGGGCGAAGGTAACAAGAAATGGACACAAAATTACCTTGCCTTTGACTCACGAAGAAATCGGAGAATTCGTTGGTATTTCCCGTGAAACGGTTACGCGGGCATTCACTCGGCTAAGGAATGACCGTCTGGTCGTGCTGAAGGGTTCAAGTCTTACGATTTCTAATCGAGCAGCCCTTGTGAGTCTGGTGACAAATTAACGCCGCGATTCCGATCTGCGGTGGCAGCCACCTCATACCGGCACTTCGTCACAGACGTGTGTGACCAAAATCACGGCGTTGCCGCGCTCTTCGGATTCATATTGTCCGAGTATGGCAACCCTTCGAAGGAGACGGTTTCTCATCGTCGATAATAACGACCAAGAATCTGGAGGGCTTGTGCAGCGACTTTTGTCCTTAGGTCAGGAGGCATCCGCAACGTGGAGCGGCAGAGACGCGTTGGATTATCTCGCATTAGCTCAATTCGATTTCCTGCTTGTAGATCAATACGTCGCCGACATGTACGCGGGCGAGCTCATCGAGCGGGTACTTAGACTGCCGAACCATCCCCGAGTCGTAATTATGAAGAACAGTGAGACATTTGAGCCAATTGAGTACGACAAATCGCTGGGAGAATGCCAATTTTGGGACAAGGGTAAGTTGGACCAGATGCATGAGGCTTTAGAGGCAGAATTTCCCGAATGCTACAACGGTCCAGTTAACTGACCCACCGAGTGTGTTCGTAATTGAAAGAAAGGCAGAAAGTCCTGGTCAGTAAGATTACTGGATACGTCCCTTTCTAGCACACCATTTGTCCGATTGATGCGGCCTTGAAGATCGGGCATGAAGATTGCGCGGTCGTTGATACCCTCGACGAGCAATCGAATTCCTTCTTGGCTCGCAAATTCGCCGGAAAACGGCTTAGAGTTAGGCTTTGAGGTGAATCCTAGCAAGCCGATCCCTGCAAATCTGCAAAGTCTGAGTTTGGAAGATGGCCTTGCCGCACGCGATAATACTACTAGCACCTGAAAAAGCGCCCCCACCACGAGGTAGTGTCAGGATGATCTTGCGACTAATAAGGATGCTACTGGTTGTTGAAGGTGAAATCCACGGTAGGAGACTCGCCTGCTCGGACAGTCACCGCGTGTTCCTGATTTCCAAACGCAGAGGTCCACACCGAGAGAGTGTAGTCGCCTGGCGGTACGTTCTTGATCGCGAAACTGCCATCGGCACCGGTGACCGCAAAATAAGGATTCGTAACCACGCCGATAAAGGCCTCCATCCACGGATGAATATTACAATGCACCGGCACCATGATCGCAGGCTTCGAGAATTTGGTGTTGACCGACGTAGTGCCGGGCTGCTGCGTAACATTCCAATCGCGGTTACCGTTTGTCGCGGATATGTGAATGTTGTGAGTCGTGGGATCCACGGTGACGACTTGGAGCGGCTGTCCCACCTGAATTCCCAACACGTGAGGCTGGTAAACGCAGTTTTCTTGGGTAAGCGTGACGGAATTCGCGGGCGCCGGCGTCGAGAGACTCCCGGAGCTTTTAGACACGTACACGAATGCATTCGGTAGCGTGCCGTTGGAATTGACACGCCCATCCTCTGGCAGGGCTTCTCCGGATAGCTCCGACGCGCAAACCGGGTCTTTATCCATCGATATGGGCCGCAGCTCCGGTGCCTTGCCATGGAAATAGACTTTGCCGGTTATTTCGTTTCCGCCTGCCACGCCAGCCTTCACTTGCGCGTCCAAAGTGACTACCAACAACACCATCGCTGCGACCGCCGCCAGCCCGACCCCCAATTTCCGCATTGGCCTCGCTCCCATTTTATGGCGTTTAGTACCGTGTCCCGATCGGCCGCTGCCGGACTCGCCTGGCAGGTCGGATCCGGCGAGCGGCCCTGCTACCCGAGGGAGGTCCTTTCCCCTCAGCTTCGCGAGCACTCTCGCGGCGAAGACTCAGAAAACAAATCGCGCGAGAATGTAAAGCGTGTTGTTGTCGGAGGCGTTTCGCCCCGACCCGTCGTAGTTCATCGACCGGCCGTTGAAAGTCCAGTATCCCGTGTACTGTGCGGCAAGATCGACGTTCTGCACCGGCCACCACGACAGGTTGAGAATGTATCCGCTGTTTTTTGGGCTTCCGTTCGCGCTGCCGGAAATCGGATTGGGAGCGAAGAGCAGCGCGTCCCGTGTACCCGTCGTATCGAACCAGCCGAACGTGCCGCTATATCGGTCGCCAAAATGATATTCGGCGTTCGCCATCACCGTATTCAAATGGTGCGGCACTTGCGCCGCCAAACCGAGAGTCTCGGTGGCGCTTGCGTTCAGGTCGGAATGCTCGTGAATGTAGACCCCGCGGATGGATAGTATGTCATTCCGGAACTTCGGAATCGTGCGGTCGTACTGAAAGTCGGCGGCGACATCCGAATAGTGGTCGGTCAGCGTGCCTCCGTTTTCTCCAGACGGACCCACCACATTGTTCGGCGTCGATTTCATGTACATCCCGTAACCGCCAGCCTCCAGGTAATTGTTGCCCCAAGTTTGTTGCCAGGCCACGCGCCAGTAAGGCGCCAGACCGTGGATGTTAAACGTCGCGCCGGCGCCGGGATTGGGCTGTGTGTCACCAAGATGCTCGGAGCGGTACAACGTGGAGGCCACATACAGGTGATCGTCCCACATCTCGTAGCTTCCGAAACCGGCGACATCCTGCGCGAGCGAATCGATTATAGGAGCCGCCGCTGGCGTTGGCGCTTGATCGTTGCTGATGAATGGAAAGCTCCAGGCTGGTGTGGTGTGCCACAGATCCTCGACGCCGGGAGTATTGTTCAGCGTCATCCCGTACACCAGATCCTTGCCGAAGAATTTCCGTGAGTTCGAATATCGGATGTCCGTCTGGTCCCACGTAAAATGGTCGTCCTGTGCGCTATACGTGAACTGGACGAAACTGCCCAGATGCGCGGCCCACGCGCCGGCGACGAAAAGGGAAACGTCCTGAGGGAATTCGAAACTCTGATTCTGGGTGCCGGGCTGCACCTTGTTCGTCTGCGTGTAGGATGTGTCAAAGAAGACGGAGAGCGGCAGATTCTGCAGCAGCGTAAGCGGAGCTTCCTTGGCAGTCTTCTCAACCTTGTTCACAGGCATTCCGGTAATGGTGTAGCCATTCAACTTGAACTGACGCCCCAGCGGGGTGAGCTCGGGTGGCGTGGTGTGGCACGATCTGCACGGAAAGCCTGTCTGACGCGAATAACTCGGTACCGCGCTTGCACTGGGCGCCCGGACGCCACTAATGCAAACGAGTACTGTCAGCGAAATGCTCGCTAGAGCTAGCTGGAGCCACGTTTTGGAATTCAATCTCTTCATTGCCGTTCCTCCCGGTAATCTTTGCAGCTCAGCCAACTAACGTCGGGGCGTTTGCCGTCGCCTCCGCATTCAGAGCCTCGGCGACCGTGTTGATCGAGCGCCAAATTACACGAGCCGGTCGCAGAGCTTCTGTGAGAAGGATCACCGGGATTTGTGATATGCGTCACTTAGTGCGGGGCAAGGAGGCGCAGATGAACGCAGGTGCGTGTAATCGCCGACGAAAAGGAGGCATCTGCGATAGTTCGTTGACTTACCGCATCGAGTTGTCGGAGGCCGATACCCTGCTCAGCAGGAACTCGGAAGCCTTCAATCTAGGAAACCAGATTACCGAGCCATCGCTGAGATGCCGGCGTAACTCGGTCGCAACCGTGGCCCGCGTCGGTGGCAGCACCGATGTGCGGCGCAACTCGGATCACTGCTGAAGTAGTGGCGGCGCACGTGGGTCGGTTGAACTCCACGTAGGCAATTCAAGATGCGTAGCGAGAATCGTAAAGGTAAAGAGGATTCCCGTCCCAGTCCTGAAATGCAGCACGCCGAATCGGGTAGTGGGACCGCTCCAGAATTGCTGCGACGCCCCCCAAGGGCTGCGGAGGAATCGCAGGCCGCAGCAAGCTCCCATCAATCGCAAGCGGCATATCCGTCGCAACCGACGTGCCCGAACCGACCTTCGCAAGTACATAGGCTTCGTCGGCCAATTTGTTGTAGGCATTCAGAACGGTATTGCGCGAGACTCCAAGTGCCTTTGCTAGGGTGCGACTCGACGGAAGCCGTTCTCTTTTTCGAAACTGACCATCTAGAATGAGCTCGCGCAAAGCGAGGTAGAGACGGCGATGCAAGGGGGCTCCTGATGGGAGACCCAGCTTGATCGCGGGCATTTTCAACGTTGGAGGGCGCTTAGCCATGTGGGGTCGGCGTATTTGATCTCATACTCAGAATGGTACCTTGTTTATTCCATAATGGCACTTGCGGTGGGAGGGTCTGCGGGCTAGAGTCTGGCCCAATCGACTTCGCAAGGAGGAGCCATGGCTGTCGTTACCATCTTTGTCGCGAACATGGATCGCGCCGTACAGTTTTACACCGAAGTTCTGGGGTTGAAACTAGTGTATCGATTTGGGAATGATTGGGCCTCGCTCAAGACGGATGACGGAATGAACGTCGGCCTGCATCCGGCTTCGAAAGAATCTCCCGCCGGAAGAAAAGGTTCGATCACCATAGGGTTTGAGGTCTCGGAGTCGATGAGGAAGGTAGTCGCCGCAATGAAAGAAAGAGGAGTGAAGTTCGTAAGCCCGATTGTCGACGACAAGGAGATCAAGGCAGCTCATTTTGAAGATCCCGATGGAAATGAGATGTATTTTGTCGAAGCCCAACAGCAGTGGAAGGATTACGACAGAACGAAGGCTACTGTCTAGGACTCGACGTCTCCTTTTGCGGGACAACATCTGACGCCTCCATGCGACATGCTGGGCTTGCCATCCCCGAACTGCTCGACAAACTCGAGAAGTTCTACGGCAAGCAGAAGCCCTGCTGGCCCATAGATCCTTACGAGTCCATCGTGTGGTGGAATTGCGGATATCCGCCCAGCGATACGGCGTGCGCAAAAGGCTGGAATAAACTGAAGAGCGAGTTTGGTATCGAGCCGCATGACTTGTTGGAATCGACTCCGCGAAAGCTCGCCTCCGTCTTGAAGGCCGGCGGCATCGTTCCAGAATTGCGCGCTTTGCGGCTCAAAACGATTGCTACGCAGGTAAGGGATGAGTTCGGTGGCGATCTGCGTGTCGCTTTGGCCGGGCCACTTTCCGGCGCGCGACAAATCCTAAAGCAGTTTCCCGGGATTGCAGATCCGGGGGCCGATCGTATCCTGTTATTTGCCGGGATCAAGCCGATCGCAGCAGTTCCCTCCAATTGCGCGCAAGTCCTGCCTCGTGTCTTCGATGGTCAACAACATGGGACTTACCGTGCCAACTATCGTCAAACGCAGCTCGCGATTGCGGCAGACGTTCCGGAGACGTTCGACGCCCGCACGCGTGCCTATCTTCTGCTGAAAGTTCATGGCCAGGAGATTTGCAAACGCACCAACCCAAAGTGCGAGGTGTGTCCGGCCAGTTCGAAGTGCGCTTTCTTCGCCAGCCATCGTCGCCGCGGCTCGATGCGGTGACCGGTGAACCTTTCGAGTTCCGCAGCCAACCGCTCTTGAGCTAATCGGCAGGATGCCGTTACGGGTTCCGCGCGAGTAGTCGCCTACATGGAAATTATCGACGGACCCGATCTGCCCGAGACCACGCGGCGAACTCTCGGTAAGTCCGGTTACTGGTCCGGTTATCGGGAGTTGAGTGGCAGGCTGCCGAATAAATCACAAGGCCGGGCGGTTGTGCCAATTCCCAAAAGTGTCCCAAACAGAACAGACAGCCACGACGAGTTTGACTAGCATCCCGGCGACCGTCGTCCCGCAATCTGGGGAAACTAGGAGGCGCTCACATGCGCATTGACTTGTACACGAAGACAATCCTCACACTCATCGTTTTGCTTCTTACGGTGATCGTAGTGAAACCAATGCTTCAACCCCAGGCCGCTATGGCGGAGGGAAAGTACGCCGCTGTCCAATTCTCGTATAGCGGGGGCAACCACGCGTTTTTCGATACCCGCAGCGGCGACGTTTGGGAATATGGCGAGAATGGGCAATTCCACCAGCACTACAAAGTCCGTGAGTTTGGTAAGGATCACGATCGCGATCAGGGGCACTAAATAGAACAGGGCCGGGAACCCCGGGTCGGGCCCAGAATTGGCCGGTGCGAGACGGGCAAATCGTCAAAACAGCGTCAGGCGACACGGGTGAACGGAAGCAACGGAGGCAGACGCCATTCGTGCGCCGACTATGATGTGTGCTCAAACCCAATGATCGGGCACAGAAAAACACTTGCAACGGCCGGCGTCGTCAGAGACAGCGCGTTAGTCAGGAGTTAGCATAGTCGCCCTGTATCGCGGAATCGACTCAGTCGTCTTGGTCTTCCGATATGTCGTTCGAATGTTATCTGGGGGATCGCTTAGGTTCGAGCGACCACGGCTTCTGGTATGCCAATTGTTGATCCGGACTAAAGTCGGACATCTTTTCTCTGCTCCCATCATTGTTCGGCCGCGAAGCCTTTTCCAAGTACAAGACTTCATCCGCTCTTTGCAGCATTGTTTGGGTCGTATCACAAATCTGATAGTGAGCCCTGCCTACCGAATATCGAATCGAAATGACTTGACGATCGAACCGAACTTCAGAAGCTCCGATACGATCTAAAATTATGTCGACCTTTTCTCTTGGGCACTCTGGAAGAATGACTAGGAACTCGTCCCCTCCAATTCGGACCGGAACATCGCATGCACGAATCGCTCTCTTCAATTTTCGAGAGAATTCTTTCAGGGCCGCGTCGCCGGCGGCGTGCCCAAACTGATCGTTGATAAGCTTGAAATAATCAAGATCGAAGAGCAGCACAGCCAGGGGGTCGCCATTTCGCTCCGATCGCGAGACTTCCTCTGCGAGGCGCTGTTCACCGAAGCGGCGATTGTGAAGCCCGGTCAGTGGGTCAAGAATTGAAAGATCGTATAATTTATCGGCTCGTATGCGTTGTTTGACCGCGACCTTCAATTGTTTTGCGAGATGATCGCGCACCGACATTGTACGGCTGTGCCTAGCCAGATCGTACGCCTGTAGCGTGAGCAGCAGAAGAAATATCCCAACCACGACAAATACGATTCCGAAATGATGTTTTGAAGCAACGTCGCCCATAAATAGAGTCGCTGATATTACAGCTAGTACTGCTGCGATTTGCGCGACCGTGGTCCGGAAACTGGTCCTTACAATGCGGTCCAATTCCGCAATGCTCTCTTGGAATATTTCGTGGTCGCTTCGCTCCGGCGCATCCACGTGGATGGTGTTCATTACGATCTGCGCTCCCTCGTGTTGCTAAACTCACTTGAGAGTGATGCTGACATTCTCAAAGTTGGCGGCGATCGAATCTCGATAAGTCCCAAAGTGGAATCGCTTTTTCACCGTGAAGAATTATCACGGTTATCGGTGGCCTGACCTATGGAACCAGCGATCTATTTCCTTGGTACCACTACAGAAGACAGGCCTTACAGGAAATTTACGCCTCCTGGAACGTCGGTACTAGGGTAAGGCTACGAAGAGGCCATTGGTGTATGCCACTGCGGGATTTAGTCTGGAAGCTCCCAGAAGCGATGGATTTAACCCAATGACAACTATTGATGCGTCTTTGACACGCCGAAGTGAGAGTTGCGCTTTCGACGCTGCGGCTGTTGATGTCGCTGCAGACCAGCATGGTCTTGCCGCATCCGAAAGCGGCGCAGAATTTCCAGGCATTCCCGGACGTTTCGAGATTTTGCGTCAAATCGGCAATGGGGGAATGGGGATCGTTTACAAAGCTCGCGACTTTGAAACAGGCGAAATCGTCGCGCTGAAACTACTTAAGCCGGAAATTGCTTCGGATCCTCAGATGCGAGAGGAATTCCGAAAGGAAGTCTGCCTCGCGAGGAGGGTTACGCACAAGAACGTCTGTCGGATTCACGAATTCTACCGCTCAAGTGCCGCTTCGTGTATTTCCATGGAGTTCGTTGACGGCGAGACCATGTTGTCCAGATTGCGTCGCGTCGGTGCTCTCTCGGTACGCGACTCGATCGAAATCACCCGCCAAATATGCGCGGGTTTGCGCGAGGCCCATGCACATGGGATCGTACATCGTGACCTGAAACCTGCAAACATCATGATCGATCAGGCCGGCGTCGTAAAGATTATGGACTTCGGAATCGCTCACCTCTCTCAGGAAAATGGTCAGGTGACGAGGACAATAGTCGGAACGCCGGAGTACATGGCTCCGGAACAGATAGAACTTAAGGCCATGGGACCGCGGACCGATATCTATTCCCTAGGTTTATTGCTCTACGAAATGATCACCGGTTCGCAGGCAATTACAGGCAATTCTGCCATAGCGGTCGCTCTCAAACAGATTCGTGAATCGCCCAAACGTCCATCCGAGATTGTATCGACTCTTTCGCCCGGGCTTGAGGCGGTCATTCTGAAATGTCTGCGCAAGAATTGTGATAGCCGTTTTCAGTCAATCGACCAACTCGATTCGGCGCTGTGCAAGGCAGCCTCGAACGCTGCTCCCAACCCGATCGTTACCCGATTCCGAATAGATGTTGTTGTGGAATACGCATCCGGCAAATGGCGGGTTCTTCTTCCCCAGCTAACTCATCTCGGCCTCGGCCTTTACCACGCAACGCAGCGCCTGAGTGAGATCGCGCAAAACGAGTCCAGGAGGCTTGCGCTTTGGGGAGCTAGCCGTCACGCTCGAGGCCCAAGAAAAAATCGCCAGATTCAGTCAGCAGCCATCGTGACAGGGACGCTTCTAACCATTTTCCTGTTCGCTCTGCTCGCCAGCAAGCATGGCAATCACAAACCAACGACGTCCGAGGCCATGAACTCGCCATCTCCTCAAGACAGCGAACCAGCCGTTTCAGTACAAATACCCTCGGCTCCGCCCGCCGCGCCGATAAGTCCAACCGAACCGCTGGCAGACGCGAGCCAGCAGAATACCAACCTCAATCTCGATATCGACCGGACATCTGACGATCCTTCGACCGATGCCGCTTCATCCCCCGCGCTGTTGTCCGACAGCGTTGCGAAATCCGACATGCCGATAGCAAGACCCGTAATGAAACGGACGAAGGCGCGACCGATTTCCGCCCCGCTGGCCTTGAAAACTAAGCCGAATGCCGCGAACATTAAGCCCAGTGCTCCCGAGCGAACGTCTCTCCCGTCTCCGGCGGATCAGACTACCGGTATCGCCAGCGCGATTATCGTGCGGGCTAGCGTGGCCGCGCCACAGCCTGCGACACCCGCCATGGCAAATCCAGACCCAACGAAACCCAGCGAAGACAAATCAGATTTGATCACCGAAACCTATCTTGAAGTAGGTTCGTTCAAGGAAACAGAATGGGCCGACGATGCGGTCGAACGACTCTCTCAACTCGGATTCCACGCCATCTGCGTACACAAGACCGTTTTGTGGATGCAGTCCTATCACGTTCAAGTCGGTCCTTATGTGACGTCAGATCAGATCGATCGCGCTCAAGTACGATTGACAGAGCAGGGTATCAAATCACATATCGTCAGGTAGTTTTCAGTTGCAACCACGACGTGCCGATTCGAAAAATCGACGTCGGCTCCAATCGGACCACCGAAACCTGGGAGTTGCGAAGGTAGGTTCCGTTCGTAGAGCGCAGATCGTATAAGAGAATCCCGTCGCGCCGGACCTCAATGGCGCAATGTGAACGAGAAACTTCCGGATCATCAATTTCAATATCCGCACCACCTCCCATTCGCCCGATCGTTGTGATTGATCTTGTTATTTCGAATTCTCCTTCCTGCGATGGTCCTCCGACGACACAGAGCTTGATATGTGCGTCCACCGGAAGCTCGAGATTCGCAACTTCCGGCGATGAAGATTCCGACAACCCGATGGGGCTGGGCCTTTCCCGTGGCAGTGCTGAGGGTACTAGAATCGTCGGCGGACCCGGATCGGACGGCATGTGCTCTATAATCGAATGACACATCCAGCATTTAATCACCCGCGGCGCGTTCTGAGCCTCTTCCAAATGAATTATCGAACCGCATCGGGGGCAATGGACCTGCATAAGACCCGAATCTACCACCGGGATCGGCTTACTTCAGACCGTATTTCCTGTATAAAGCCCGGCTGACAATTCGTAGATCAGAATTCGCTGTTGACGTCCCTGCGGCATAACCAATGGCGGAGTCATAGCATCAGAGCCTGTATGAGCGGACCAACGTTTAACGTTTCCTCGGGGACCTCAGAAAGGGATGCCCTCTGGTTGGAATCTGGCGAGGGGCTTTCAACAGCGCGAGTGCGCATAGAAGACATTGCGGCGGTCAGACCCAGCGAGTATTTTCTGTACAGTCCGCTAAGCGATGCTTGATCGTCGCTTACTCGTGCAGGACAACGCTGAGAAGCGCCTTGTCAATCTTAAGTCCGCCGTTATAATGAATCAGACTCATTTTCCGAAATTGGTTCATGAACAAATTGACTCGGGACCGCGTTGTGCCAATCATTTCTGCCAGCATCTCCTGAGATACTTTGGGGAGCAGCTTGTCAGGCTGGTCCTCACTCCCCGTAGCGCGCGAGCAACAGAAGAGTGCGGGCCAGACGTTTCTCGCTAGAGTTGAAGAACTGGTCTACCAAGTCCGCCGCAACTCGAATGTTTCGTGCGAGCATATACGCGATAAAGCGATCGGAGAATTCGTGCTCCGCGTGGAGCACGCGGACCATCTCGTTTCTGGCAATGACGAGGACGGTGGTGGGACTCGTCGCGGTCGCGGTCGCAGTCGCCATGCAAATCGACTGGCCCGCAAGACAGCCTTCACCGAAGAAATCGCGCGGTCCCCGGGGCCGCCACAACGGCCTCTTTGCCGCTCCCATTGACCACGGTAAGCCTGACGCTGCCTTCTTGAATGTACATGACGTTCTTCGCGGGATCGCCCTGCGCGAAGACGATTTCTTTTGCTCGAAACCTATTAACTTTTCTCCCGAGACCGGCTGAGTCGAGAAACAATTTCACATCGAAATCAGAACCCTTTGAGAGGTTTTCCTTGGGTGCGCGGCGAGCCTTGACGGACTTACGCCGAGTTGGGGAAGTCGGCATGGGCTAAACTGGCATGGAAACCCCTTCCTGTTCAATACTGCTCATCATCATTTACGTCCGTCCTGAAGACGCCAATGAGAAACGGCTCACAGGTTTCTACCGCATACACGCTGATGTGACGGAAATCCACAAGGCCCTCGCTTTGAAAAGAATCCCCACCAGTTCCTGAATGACCCGGTTATAAGTCTCGATAAGGCGGATAGCCGAACAGAAGTACTGTCGCATTGTAGACACTTTGGATTAAGTCTTTCCGAAAGCGTTTGACGGGATTCGCAAAAACTTCCGGCCTGGATTCAGGTTGGGAGTGTGCTGAATGAGACATGAATCGAGGTCGTCTCAGGCGCATAGTCGTGAGTGATTTCACCCTCAGACCACGTCGTGAGGTTTCAATTGATCGCAGAACTTATTAAGAGCTACCGTGGAGTGTCCTGTACGAACTGCACAGAAGCAATTCCCGTTTCCCAGAAGATTGAGAACTTGCAGGACGAACTCGGATACAGAGACGCGAGCTCACCGCAGACATTCATTGCTCGTTGCAAGCAGTGCGAATACGAAAACATATACTCGATCACGCAAGTTCAAATGTTTAGCGGAGAACCACGGAAGAGGCGGTCGAGGACACGGTCAGCCGGAGCATAAAATCCAGGGATTTGCGGCTCGCCTTGGCCTGGCGTGCCGCGCGGAATTTCCGTGAAGGAGTAAAGGGGCGGAATGACCCGCCCCTCAAATTAGAGCCGCTTCAGCTAGTTATTGCCTGCGTGTGCGGCCATCGTTCTTACAGGCGCGATGATTGGTTCGGCGCCCAGCTCTGTTTCGGCTGTAACCCAGTCCTCGACATCTTTTCCAGGCTCTTCGCCGCGTTGAACGTACAATTCGTAAGCTCGGTGAGCAATGTCTTCCTTGGATATTTCCTTGTGTCCGATCATGGCAACCTCCTTGGTTGTCGGCACTGGCGGCCCCTGCCCCCGTGCCCTCGCTACAAACAAACTACTTGGCGGTTGCTGAAACGCTGATCTTAATCCGCTTCGGTTTGGATTCTTCACGCTTGGCCATATGCAGTGTCAGGACCCCATTGCGATATTCGGCTCGAATGTTTTCGGAACTGACCGAATTGGGTAGCGAGAAAGTCCTCACGAACGGGCCATAGGCGCGTTCGATTCGGAGGCAGTCATCTTCCTTTACGTCCTTCTCGAATTTCCGCTCGCCACGGATGGTCAACGTATTGTTGACAACTCGGATGTCGATATCCTCATCTCGAAGATCCGGGAGGTCCGCCTTTACGACCAATTCGTTTGCAGTTTCGTAAATGTCTACCGCTGGCGACCACGTTGCCATGTCCGCATGACCCGAGTGGTCGCGGGTAAAGCTGTCTTCAAACAAACGATTCACTTGGTCCTGTAACATCGAGCCACGAGAATCGGCCCAACGCGCAATAGTGTTCATATAATCTCCTTGAATGTATGGATGCAAGTTTTGGTGCTGGATCAGGCCAAGAAGCGATTCAGATAACTTCCGTTGGGTGCAGGTGAGCTGAAGAAATCCTCGGTCCCTAATGACAGTGGTCTTATCTGAACTCATTGTCAACGGAATTACGAACTGGACGTGAAATAGTCGCTTGTAGGCGAAACGTTTTCACGCACGCAGAGCACGCGCTCTGATTCTTAGGGGGTTGGGCTTTGCAAGCGTAGCGTGGTGCTTCCGCGACGGAGAGACCTACTCACGCGAGGCGGCTAAATTCTTCCGGCTTGTCGATTCGTTGGTCGCCGACTCTGATCTGGCGCTTCGCCCACGCAATTAGGGAATCGTTGTACTGGACGCCGATCTTGGCCCGCATCTCGCGCATCATACGAAGGAACTCCGCCGGGTCCATTCGAAGATCGCTACACACCTGCCTGTCAGTTTTTCCGGCGGCGAGCGCTCGCAGGATGAGTGATTCTTCGCTGGTCAAGGTTGGGTCCAGTTGGAACCTCGAATGACGGCCGATGCTAATCAGGTTGTGTTGGCGTTTCATTCGCTCAGCGCTCCTCTGTTGAAATCGGCAGCTGAACTTGGACGCGGCCGTCGGCGTGATTTGCTGCGCCCGCCGGAAGAGTACGCGCGTTAGTCTTCATCGAGTACAAGGCCGCGTCCGCCGCGCCCAAGAGGGCATCGATAGTCCTACCGTCGCGAGGATGCACAGCAATGCCGACGCTGACGGACAGTTTTGGCTCCTTGCCATCGTTTGCAAGTCGGTCGCAAATGCGCCCGGCTACCAAGGCGGCTGGCCCCCGCCCGGTTTCGGGCAGAACCAAGGCGAATTCGTCACCGCCAAAACGCGCCGGAGTATCGATGTCCCGGCTGCAGATGCACAGAACATCAGCCAGCCGGCAAAGAGCCTGACTGCCAACCACGTGGCCGAACCTGTCATTGATTCGCTTCAGGCCGTCTAGGTCAAGAAACAAGAGGGCGAACTCACGCGCTGTTCGTTCAGAACGTTTGATTTCGGTGTTCACGGTGGCCACCAAGTGGCGGTAATTGGCCAGACCGGTAAGCGGGTCTTTGGCCGCCTGCTGACGCAGATGATCTTCGAGTTTCCGCTGTTGGGTGACGTCCTCGATGATGATCTCGTAGCTGTCCCGCTTCCCATCATTGGTGACCTCGCGTCCGCTGAGCCGGACCATGAGAGATGTGCCATCCTTCCGCTTCCACTCAATTTCCAGGGGATCGACTTGCTCCAGTTCAGTCGAGTTGCCCATTAGTCGCGCTCGTTTAAATGGATCCGAGAGGATGTCAGTGGCGAGGTTCACAGCCAGGAGTTCTTCACGGGATTGAAAGCCAAGCATCGTCACCAACGCCTGATTGACATCGAGAAACTTACCTCTGATGCTGCAGCGACACATTCCATAGGCAAGGTTGCCTACGAGAGCGCGGTAGCGTGCTTCTGAATGCCGGAGTTTTTTTTCGGCCTGGTGGCGCTCTTTGCGCAGCTTGCTATTATTGAGAGCTCGACGAACAGCTACGGGAATGTGCCCTACGTGATCCATTGCAACGCAATCCGCGGCACCTCGTGAGATCAGCTCCGCCTCAATTTCCGGCTGCATCGTATCGGCCAGGAGGATGCAGGGAATCCGCCGCTCTCTTGCCTGCAGGATTTCGAGCACCTGCATTCCTTGCCAGTTCGGGGACGGGTATTCAGCCAGAACCACGTCATAGATCTTTGACTTCAGAAAGCCAGCAAACTGTTTCGGAGTTAATACGACGTCTGCGCTGACGTTGATACGCGCGCTCCTAAGTTCCTTCAGGCAATTCTCTACTTTCGCGGCATCGCTATGAACAAACAGGATGCGCAAGGGGAGCTTTCTGTCTGCCGATTCGGGCGGGACCAAGGGCAAACCGGCTTGCTTAGCGCGCACTTGAGAGGTTGAAGGCATTGAAAGTCCCGCTGCTTCTCCGAACCCTAAAGAGAATCCCTTCCAACCTTTATCCCTAGATGAGAAGGTCGTAACTCCGGATGGGGGGTTCCTGGCTTCTTTCATCGTTGCCGCGCACTGACTCTCCACTTGTATTCGGACAAGTTCGAGTAGGCGACGCTCCGCCATATTTTTGGCCTCATGCCGGCTAGCACTTCCTGTTGGGACTGTTTCTTTCTTTTGTTGTCAGACATACGCGGATGTTGTCATGCGAGCGGAGGTAAGACAGTTCCATTTAGCACAGCTTCACTCCCGATATCACGATGGGACCATGACGCGCAAAAATACGACTCGGGAGTCGGACAGAACGATACGCGCCGGCGTGAAGAGGGAAATGGCGAAGCCGCGCATGGCTAAGTCGGCAAGAATCGCGGAGCTAAATCTTGACCTTACGCGAATCCGAGAAAAGCCAAGCGTCACCATGCCCGGAACCGTCGGCAAAATCATCCCGTCTCTACGTCCGAGCAAGCCGGAAAAGGCACAGATTGCCGTTGGCGGGGCCGACCACCTGTATCGAAATCTCCGCATCAAAAATACGCTGACTGACGAACATGGCGATGATGTGGCGCTCAAAAAGGGCGCTCATGTCGAGGTTACCATCACAGCCGAACCGACAACCTCAACGGCCGGCAATGAGGAAGATAACTAACCGACTCGCCGTCGGACCGTCGGCCTGGGTTCCTCATCACAGCAGGTATCTTAGCTGGCTATTTGAAGGGAGAAATGTGATGCCAAACGAGAAAGTTGACGGACCCGGAGTTATTCCGGCAACCAGGATTGTCGAGAGCGAACCCTCGAATCCAAAGGATCAAAGGCGCGCGAAGAGTGAAGTTCCGCTGACCCGGCCCGCACCCGGAAGGCTACCGGCACGCGCTTCTCAAACATAGCCATGCGGTCCAGTTTGCAGCGTTGAAGCGCACGCCACGTGACGGCTGCCGGGATCATGCCCCTAAGTTTGTGGCCTAGCTCGAGACGTTTCGCTGCGCGGCCACTCAATCGGTCTGGTAGTTGCACGCGAAACGCACGATTCAAACGCACACGTATTACATGACACGTATCGACCTAAAGCTACTTCACTGCCCACACCCTTGTAAACGCTCTGGCTTTGGCTCAACTGATTACCGGACATCGACAAACCACAGTCTACTCGGGTCTAAGGAGCCGACGTTGCTATGCAATCAAATGAAGTATTGCCGCACATGTTCGCTTAGCTCGGTAGTCAGGCACTAGTCGGGACGTGCTCCAGCGTTTCTTTCGCAGATATTCAGAGACCACGTTAATCGTCTAAGTAGATTATATCCGCCCACGAAGAGCATTCATCGCGCGGAGGGGATCCATGAACAGGTGGAGACGTGGGTCCCTAATTGCTCTATTCTTTTCGATACATCACCGCGGTTTAGTTAGCCGCATAGGAGAGTTGCGACATGGCAAACGCTAATCGGCTCCGAAGTCTGCTTTTGTTGGCTGTGGGCGCCATACTGGGTGGACTGTTTGCTTCGGCATGGGACCACCGCGCTGCTCTTGCAGAACGCGATAATCCACAAGCCACTCCTGCCGCAACTACGCAAGCGGACTTGGCGCATTTGAAAGAGATTGCGCCGCCCGCGTCTCATCCAATGGTTGATGTCGCGATGTTCGCGACCAATCTCTGGTTCGCAGGCCAAAGGAAGAATTGGCCGCTGGCCAACTATTACTTGGGAGAAATGCGTAACCGCATGCGGTGGGAAGTGCACTTGAATCCCGGGCCGAAAAGGGCCGACGGCACAATCGCGGACATGCAATCCATCTTCGATGGCGTTGACAACGGCACCCTGACCTCCGTGAAGAAGACTATCCAACTGAAAGATAGCAAGCAGTTCGCCGTGGAATACAAACACTTGCTCGAGGATTGCTACTCCTGCCACATGACGGTTGGCCGGCCATACCTGCGTCCCATGGTTCCGGTTTCCGGTTCGCAGCCCATCATCAATCTTGATCCGGAAGCCACCTGGCCGCAATAGGAGATTGTGGATTGAACGAACAATTGACACCTGAGGTTCGATACTCCCCAAAATGTTTGCGCCGATTTCAAAGTGAATTCAGAATCAAGAGTCTTCTCGCAAAATTGGTAATAGGAATGGAATCCGTCCGGAATGACACGGGTTCGTCAAGAAGGAAAAACGGCGCACTCCGATCTCGCGACGGGATTCCCGCTCTGGCTCCGAAACCTCCAGATCTCCTACCGACGTCACGTTTTAGGCACCGGGTTTGTTCTTTCATTAGGGCAGAAACCGCAAAGGGAGTATTCACGATTGAGGATCCGTCCTTTCGATTCGGGCACGGGCACATAGGTCTGCGGCCGAGATAGACCGCCTAGGTTTTGAGCGAAGATAGACAAGTCCCCTGTCGAGAAGTCCGTGTCGGCAGGTCGTCCTAAAGAAGGGAATAAGCCATGCGACTCTTGATCTCTTTCGGCGTTCTAGGTCTTCTGCTAGCCTCATCTGCCCCTAATTCAACGGAAGCACCCACGGGTTTTGACAACAGAAGCAACGGCGTCGCGGATGATGCGACGCATCAGGCCGATCAAACGAAATTCGAGGAAATCGAGCAATTGAGCGACGGCCTTGGACCGCTCTATAACGCGCAGTCCTGCCGCGAATGCCATCAGAATCCAGTTTCAGGTGCTGCCTCCCAGGTCACGGAATTACGCGTCGGCCATTTGAGTCCGGACGGACATTTCGTCAATCCTGAGATTCCAATTGCTCACGGCGCCGAAGTGATCACCGGGCGGTCCCTGGTGAACGATCGCGCGATTTGTCCTAACGGTGCTTTTCCTAACATTGAGATTCAAGAGCGAGTTCCAGATACAGAGACCATCCGGACGTTCCGCCTTTCTTTGAATCTACTGGGAGACGGCTTTGTTGAGGCGGTCGCCGATCAATCGCTCATCGATCTCGCCGAGCAACAATGCAAATCTTCGCACCGGAGAATCTGCGGACAGGTCCTCCGGGTTCCTATCGTGGAGGCACCCGGACAGATGGCCGTGGGAAGATTCGGTTGGAAGGACCAGCATGCGAGCTTGCTCTCGTTCGCCGGGGACGCTTACCTGAACGAGATGGGCATCACAAACCGGCTTCAGCCCGACGAGGTAACCAAGCTTTGCAACACCGCGTCGGAGCCCAATGACACGCCCGGACCGGACGGCCTCTCAGACATCGATCATTTCGCGCGGTTCATCCGAGCCACAAAAGCGCCCGCGCGTGATACCCCGCTAGCGGGCAGCCCGTTTGCACGGCAGGGCAATGGCCTGTTTATCAAAATCGGTTGTGCCACTTGCCACGTCGAAACAATGACCACCGCTCCGGCGGGAACGAAGATCAACGGCGGAACGTTTGTAATTCCGGCCGCGCTCGGGTCAATCACATTTCATCCGTATGGGGATTTCCTGATGCATGACGTCGGTACTGGCGACGGAATCGTGCAGGCGACCCAGGAACACTATGGAAAAAAAGTCTCTCACATGATGGCGGGTTATCTTTCGAAGCAGAACTTCGAGAGCAGCCGGAACAAAATACGCACGGCCCCTTTATGGGGAGTCCGCCTGCGTCCGCGATTGATGCACGACGGCGCATCCCGGACGTTCCGCGACGCAATCTTGCGGCACAATGGCGAGGCAGACCATGTAACTCAGCAATTTGAAAAACTGAGGAAAGAGGATCAAGAAGCCATCCTGGAGTTCTTGCAGTCCCTGTGACGCCCGATGGCGACGGCTCTTGTAGACTCATTCTTCCGGCGGAATCAACGCGACGAATGCGGCAGAATTCGTACTTTTCGACCTCTAAGTTTCTGGCTGGGCAATGATCTCCAAAATGATCGATTGAGTCATGCTGAAGCTCCTAAGGTGTAAAACCCTGCCAGAGAAGAGCTAACTCCTGATTCGTTCGATTCTCGATATCGCTGATCCATCTTATGACATTTGAGATATCGATTGCGTGCGCGCATGAGGCCATCATCATTGCTGCCATTCGAGTGAGGCTACTGCCCGATTGGTCGTTAATCAGGCACGACACCCCCTGCGCCTTGACCTTGAGAGGTGCCCCATTTCGCACAGACTGTTAGGCCCTGTTTTGGTTGAATGGAGATGACGTCTCAGAGTCGATAAAACCTTATCCAGTGAATGCAAGGCACCCTGGTGCCATTAAGGATTGACATGAGTGTGAAAAACTTTCGAGTCGCACAGGCAGGCGAACGGACGAACGGCGATGGGAAGGCGGTAAGGAACAAAGTGCTGTTGGCAACGCCCGATAAAGAATACCAGTTGATGCGTACTGACTTGACCTACGTCGATCTACCGGATCATCTGAGCCTTCATGAGCCGACTCATAACATCGAGTTCGTCTATTTTCCGAACCGAGGAATGGTCTCTCAAGTCGTCGTAACCCAGGACGGGCGAACCGTGGAAGTGGGTGTAGTGGGAAACGAGGGCTATGTCGGGGCAGGATTGGCGGTTGGCTTGAGCAGAAGTTCCGTCCGTGAAATAGTCCAGATCGCGGGCGACGGCTTCCGCATGATGGGAAATGCGCTGGAACGAATCCTACGTACGGCTCCGCAGTTGAAGATGATCTTGAGCAGGCATGCGGGGCTTCAAGCGATGCAAGTCGCACAGACTGCGGCATGCAATCGACTCCACGATATACAGCAGCGTCTCGCACGTTGGCTGCTCATGACTCAGGATCGGGTGAATTTGGGAGTGCTTCCGATCACCCACGACTTCATTGCCACCATGATGGGCACTGATCGATCCACGGTGAGCCTGGCGGCGTCCGTACTGCAAAAAAAAGGAATCATCGAATACGTGCGAGGCGCAGTGAAGATTGTGAACCGTAGGAAACTCCAGAACAGCGCCTGTGAGTGCTACGGTGTCATTCAACAGTTCGAGGTTGACCTCGGGTTGAGATAGCAATTCTTGCCAGTGTTGGATGCCCCACAGACAGCAGCCTCTTTCTATGATTAATACCTAGGCCTTGTCTATTCACTTCGGTTTTTCGAAGGGCGTTCCAAGAGCGGTGACTTGGCAGAACCTCGCTCAGGGCAACGAAAAGGGCGCCCTGTGCCGTCGCGGTTCGGTCGAAGACCAGTGCTTGGCGGCGTTTCAAGAAGCATAACCCCACCAAATCTCGAGGAGTGACATGGAGGCGAGGAGTCGCAAACTGGAATGGGTCGAAAGACCGAATTTCGCGGGGTGGGCTTGCACCGAATGCGCATGGGTGTTCATTCCTAAAGGGCCGTTCTATGGCGAATCGATTGACCAGTTGAGGTTGCAGTTCGAACAGCAGCGGGACCAGGAGTTCAGATCGCACGTCTGCGCCCAGCACCCGAGAGCCACTGAGGATCCCCGTTAGACAAATCACTCGCGGGCCAGTTGCGATGTGATTCTCGTGTTCGTTCTAAGCAGCTATAGACGCTGTGCGAGTCGGGAGGGACGGCGCAATACGAACCGTCAGCATGATTGCACAAGTCTCGCAGATGCAAGTTCGTGCGGGAACCAAAGGGCGAATACAACTTCAATGTGCCCTTAGAAGCCCATCGTGCGATGGCAGCCATCACACTCGAGTGATAAGTCCCTTCCGAGTGCTCCGCACCTCCGTTTAGCGGGTTGTACGTCCAAGTGGATTGTTCCAAGTACGCCGTAATCCAGACACAAATCACGAAGGTGACGAGGAGGACCTTAACTTCGGTTTGCTGGCTACTCGGCAGACGAGTCGAGGCGAGCCGATCCACATTGGAACCGTTGGCGTCATCGTTTCGCACTTTCGCTTGCGTCAAAAGGCGACCGATCAATAGCATTGTCAATATCGATGAGGTTTGAAGAAGGTCGCCAGTATCCACGAGCCCAACTCGCTGCGCGGGGATTCCACGCGAGTAGATTCTGGGGTCAAGTCGTGCTTGAGTACTCGGGTATCGAACGACTCTTGCCACATACGAGCAGAATGGTGTGTCCTGTATGGGACATCAATTCGTGATTCCTTTCGGCATAATTCAAGGTTGGATTCGGGACTTCGTAAAAACGCAAAGAGGCAACAGCGATGGATGGCATGCGACGTGGTGGAACCAGCGTGTGGTTCGCGAGAGTGTGCGGGCTCGTGCTGACGATCGTGCTTACTCTTGGCTGGCCGGCCCAAAGCGGCGCATACGCCGTCCTTGCGCATGAAGCGATCATTGACAGCGTATGGGGCACGCACATACGTCCCTTACTTTTGAAGCGTTTTCCCAACGCGACGGGGGACGAGCTCAAAGAAGCGCACGGGTACGCCTATGGTGGCGCCATTATCCAGGACATGGGCTATTACCCTCACGGAAGTCACCTCTTTAGCGACTTGACGCACTATGTGCGGAGCGGAGACTTCATCTTGGCTCTGCTGCGCGATGCGAAGGACATTGATGGCTACGCTTTTGCGCTCGGGGCGCTCTCTCACTATGCCGCGGACAACGACGGTCACTTCATCGGCGTGAATCGCGCGGTACCGCTCCTGTATCCCGAGTTGAAAAAGAAATACGGCGACTCGGTTACGTATGAAGAAAACCCGTTGGCACATGTAAAAACGGAATTCGGATTCGATATTCTGGAAGTAGCGCAGGGACGTTACGCGCCTGATAGTTACCATGACTTTATCGGGTTTGGGGTCTCAGTTCCTCTGCTCGAGCAGGCCTTTCAGGAAACCTACGGCTTGGATCTCAAAAACGTTCTCTCTGACGAAGATCGGGTGATCAATTCCTACCGTCATGACGTAAGCCAGCTTCTCCCCAAGGCGACGCGCATCGCCTGGAGCCTAAAGAAAGACGAGATCTTGAAGGACCAGCCCAGCATGACGAAAAGGAAGTTTCTCTACAATCTGTCGCGCGCGACGTATCAAAAGAACTGGGGAAATAGATATCAGCCGCCCACTTTTGACGAAAGATTACTCGCCTTCCTTGCAGGGATTGTACCGAAGATCGGTCCGCTAAAGGTGCTGCAGCTCCGGATGCCTACGCCCGAGACGGAACGGATGTTCGAAGCCAGCTTTAACGCATCTCTGGACCGCTACCGGAAGCTTCTCGGGCAGGTAGACGCCGGACAGCTGGCCTTGATGAACGATAATTTCGACACGGGTGAAGTAACGGGCCCCGGAAAATATCGGCTCAATGATGAGGTACATGCTGAGCTGCTGGACGCACTCGCGAAGCAGAGCTTTAGCGGCGCTTCGCCTGAGATACGGGCCGAACTCCTGGAATTCTACGGGCATCCGGATGCCCTCTATGCGTCCAAACGCAAGCCAAAGCTATGGATCAAAGTTCAGGCTCAACTTGAGGAATTGAAGACGGCAGCACCGCCGATAGTGGCCGGAGATGAAGACGATCACTCGCGACGCCGTGCGGGCGAAAATGCCGGACTGCAGCAGCCTTCTGAGTAAGATGCTCGGCATCGGTTTGATGAATCATGCGAACTAAGAATTTCCTGTTTCGGTTCCGAGATGCCCTCACTTTTTCGGCGCTCCTGTTGGTCTTGCCAGCGGCCTCGCCAGGCCAAGAGGCAGACTACTTCCAGTTTTCTCGCCCTGCTCTTAACGCGGCGTCCATGCTCGGTGTTGAGCCTCAGTTAGGACCGCAGCCACCGTGCGGAGGGGAACCCATTCCGCCCTATCCTAATCTGGATGATTCGGCCACCGTGAAGTCATGGAGCGAGTCTGACTTAGGCCGCGACTGGAGGCCACCGGCGTGCACTGGCTGGGCTGCGGTGGGGTTTACAACCCTAGTGACCACGGTCGCGCGATTTCGTCATACGTCGGAGCCTGGGGACTTGCTTCGCCACATCGGGGCGATTTCAGACACTGCGGGCGTACGCTACTGGTCAACTACTCACAAACGATGGCAAACATTCATTGTGGACGCCTACGCTCTCACCGACCCGCAGTCTGGACATCGCCGTGACGACTTCAAATCAGATGAAATGAAGGAGGGCAAGGTACTCTATTTTGAGCAGGTTGACAACCTTGCCGGCAAAACCGTCTACCGAATGTACATTGCTAAGGCTTCGACCGATCGGCTCGTCGTCGAGGTCGAGAACGTCGGCATCATGCGCCATCTCTTCATACCGATCCTTCATTCCGGTGAGATGCAGTTGATCTACTTTCTGGATCGTGAATCGGATAATGTCTGGCGGTACTACAGCATCGTACGCACAGGAAAGAATGCCAACCAAATGATTGCCGGAAATGAGTCTTCATCGATGAATCGAGCCGTTGCGTTCTATCGCCATCTCGTCGGAATTCCCACTGATCAAGAGCCGCCAGCGGCCCGGTGAAGTGAAGAATTGTGAAACGCTTAGAGCCTCGGTCATAGGTGCGCTGATCGCAAGGGATTTGGCAAGTCGCGAATTCGGGCGGCCTAACCTCAGAGAATCCGGATTACCAAACACGCCCAGTTAACGCGCATGTAGATTGTTTCCTAGCACGCAGTTACTCCGGAGCACTCGCTTAATCGTCAGGAACGGCCACATCTTAGGCTAGCCGATGATACCTTACCAGTTTCGCATCCGAGGTCTTTCTGTAGGATTAGTTGACAGGGTCTAGCGTGAGCGCAATTTCCAGTTCGGCGCCGGGTGTGAGTTCGCCCATTTGGTATCTCACGTCCTGCCAAATCATTGTGGATCGACCGATGATTCGAACGCTGGCTGTAGCTTCTGAGAAGGTTTGCAACCACATCGGGCCGACATATCCATAGAGCAGCACAATGCGCGCATCCGTCACCCACCAAGAGGGATTCTGCGTAGGTTCGCCCTCGACGCGGAGAGGTAGGTAATTCTGGGCATCCACCCAAATGGACCCGCGGAGTAGGTTTTTAGATTTTCGCTTGGGAATTAGGTCGAGCACATAGCAGCGTCGGCCACTGATTTCATCCTCGCGGTTGAGCCGGAAATCATAGTTTTCGGGAGTGATGTCGCTCGGGCGGGAATCTTTTGCAAAAGCTACCTCGCCATCCAGCATTTTGCGGACGATTTTTTCTTCCAAGAGGGATCCGCTAGGATTTTCAATCGTGTATTTCTTGGAGTTCGGAGGAACGACGGATATCTCAGCGATCAAGCGGGACTTGACCGGATTGTGATTATCCCCCTTAGAAAACTTGTAATCGCGCGTCACCCGATATGGTCCAAAGTGAGCACGATTTTCGTCCTGAGCCTGCGCCATCTGAGCAACGATTTCTTCGTTTGTTGGAATCCGGCTCTGCGTTTGCGCAGACACGGCGGTCACAGCTATGGAATAGACAAGAATCGAGCACGCTAATTGAGCCCCGGAAGTCACGTTGAAACTCCGCTTGGCACTCGCCAAAGCTCTATCGTAAGCGCATGAGTCGGATCAATCTGTCCTATTTGATACACCCAGAATAATCGACACGGGCTAGGTCCTGATTGCGTCGGATATAGAGTGTCCCATACCGGACAGACACGAGCGACAATGCCTCTTATCCTTGCTCGATTGGGAACTCAGACTGGAAGGAGATGCGTCCCATGAAACGATTGACACTTGCCATATCTGGATCGTTGATGCTGGTGTTGCTAAGCCTGAGTTTTGCGGTCGCCCAGGATCGCACTTTCAATGGCGAGATAATGGATAGCGCATGCGCCCAGATGGGCTCCCACGACGGGATGATGAAGTCGCATGCAGATATAAAAGATGCTAAGGGGTGCACTCTTGGCTGTGTGAAGGGCGGAGCCAAGTTCGTTCTATACGATGCCACGTCCAAAACGGTCTATGAATTGGACGACCAGCAGAAGCCCGTGCAATTTGCGGGTGAGAAAGTCAAAGTGATGGGTACAGTCGACAAAGTTACCAACACAATTCACGTCACGGATATTCACGGAGCTTCTTGAAGGCCACGTTTCTCCAAAGACCAGTGACTAAACCGAAGGTGCCGTAAGATACGGGATGCCGATGACCAGAGGGAAGTTATCAAAACAGGAAGTTGCAGCGGGGCTAATCAAACTCAACGGCTGGCGCTTGGTGAAGGGAAACCTACACCGCAGTTTTGAATTCAAGGATTTCAGACAGGCATTCGGCTTTATGAAGCGAGTTGCGGTCGCGGCCGACAGAATGGATCATCACCCGGACTGGTCCAACGCGTACAACAAAGTCACCGTCGATTTATCAACGCATAGCGCCGGAGGCCTGACTAAGAACGACTTCGAACTGGCCGGGAAAATCCAGAAAATCCACGGCGATTAGGCGGACAGAGGGGCCGATTTTCAATAATTCGCTCATCGACTGAAACCGGTTCGCTTATGGAGATGGCGATCCCTCAATCGTTTCGCCGAAGTGCACGACGATTACGCTTACATTGTCCTCTCCGCCATGCTCATTTGCGAACGAGATAAGACGGTCTGCGTTGGCTTGCGCGTCGGAAGATTCAAGCAGGATCCTGGCTATTTCCGAATCCTCCACCATGCGTGTCAGCCCGTCGGTGCAGAGCAGCAAAATATCGTTCTTCACCAGGATGCGCTCCGTTGCATCCAACTCCACCTGTTCCTGGACTCCCAAGGCACGGATCAGGACGTTTTGCATCTTACTCAAACGCGATTCCTCCGGCTTAATGAGCCCCCGCCGGATCTGTTCCTCAACCAGAGTATGATCCGACGTAAGCCGATTCAGATCACCCGATCGAAGCAGATAGGCCCTGCTGTCTCCCACGTGGACCAGGCTCAAACGGGCGCCCTCCAGCCACGCAGTCACCACCGTCGCACCCATTCCGTGCAACAGCGGATTTTCGAGCGACGCTTCGTAGATACGGCGATTCGCGAGTCGAACGATGCTAGCGAGCCGGTTGGTCTTTTCGGAAAGGTCGGGACGTGGTACTTCATCTTGGGGGGCAGAACCGTCCTCCGAATTTTCCGTGCAATACGCTGTGATCGTGTCGCCCGCCATCGCGCTCGCAAGCTCCCCATGCGATTCGCCCCCCATGCCATCGGAAATGATGAACAGCTTCCGCTCGGGCAGCACTCGGCAGGTATCTTCGTTGTTCTTACGAACACGGCCAATGTCGCTCTTGAATCCGATCTGTAGCTGCATACACGCGTTCCCTGTCACCGCAAGCCCCCTAAAAATTTCGCTCATCGTTCTTAACGAAGGTCCGTAATCGACCGAGCGGCCATCCGATATTCTCCACCGCCAGCTCCTGTTTTCGTTTTTTCTCGTACGGAACCGCCTTTGACACCTTTCGCACGGTACGCCAGAAAATTCCCTTCGTGTTTGCCTCCCTCTCGATTCTCTTTTTTTCCTGGCCCTTGATTTCGTAAAGACGGGCCAGCAAAATGGCCCGTCCAGGATCCAGATCGAGCAGGTGCCGATGGTCGTTGATGCGCTAGAAGCTGTAGGAAGCACCTACCAGAGGCACGACTCTGCTCCGGAGCCCCCCGTCATCCAATTTCAGCAGTACGTTTCCGGTCAAAACTAAACGGCCCCACACACGATACTTAAGGCCCAGCGACGCATCGAGGACATTCACATCTGTAATCTGCTGAGCGACGTCCGGATGTGTCGTCCCTGGCGTATAGACGGCGCAGTTAACAGCTAGTGCGTTTGTCGATCCGGAGCAATTGCCGTGATCCGTATACGGCTCAGAAACGAGCTCCGGGCTGCCAAACAGTCGTTGTCCGTAGAGGTCGAATGCTCCCGTTAGCCGCCTCGTCACCCGAACATCAGCTCCCACAATATAGAGGAGTCGGTTGGGGAGCGAACCCTTGGCGACGGGGTTTGTGGCCCCGGGCACGATGTTTGTGCCGGCGAGAACAGAATCCCCGTTAATCTCGTAACCCACCGAGGCGTGAGGCGTAACACGCGCACGGTAGGAAATCACGCCAAACGGCTCCACCCCAGTCGCGCCCGAACCCAGGAAGTTCGTTGCGTCTCCGCTCGGCAGGCGCACATCCACTCCCGCTGCGACTGCAAGACGCTCTCCCTTGTACACCGTGTATTTTCCGCGGAGCACCACATCGCCGATGCCCACTGCGCTGCTCGAGTCGGAAAACGTTGCATTGAGGCACGGAACCTGCGACGCACATTGCGAAGTGAGTGCCGGGTTACTTGGATTGAAGGAATGCCACACATTGCCGGGCGCGTTGATCGCGGCAGGTGCAACGGAATTGGGAACAATCGTCGCCCGCGAAATAACCGCCATTCGCACATCCAAAATCGGAATCGCAGCCGAGAAATCGAGACGGCTCGTAATTCCGTAAGTTAAATAAATCGTATATTGATTAGTGGTGAGGTCGATATTGTTCGATGTTTGGATGTAATCGCGAACGAAGCAAGGGTCGCCCTCGTACGCCGTCCCCGTCAGCGAGGTTTGGACCGGGCACCCCGGTATTGTCGGAGGTTCGGGAGTAAACGGCTGGTGCTGAAGGACGCTCGGAATATTGTTCAAGTTCTTTCCATCGATTGTGCTGAAATTGAAATATTGGTAGCTGAAACCCAGGAAAAGCTTGTGCTTCCCAATTGTCGTCGCGCGATCTCCGAGAATTGGACCAAGGCTCTCATCCGTCGAAGGAGCAAATGTCTTCAGCGACGGGTCGTAGATGAAAGTGATGCCGGACGAAGGCGAAGCAATCGGCAACTGCGACACTTGAATGCCCACTGCTTCGTTGATGGGCGCGAAAGTCGTCAGGAAATCGTTCGCAAAATGGGCCTCGTGATGATCCCCCGTGAACAACACGGACTCTGTCGGATTCGGCGTGTTGCCGAATCCAAACGGACCGTAAACCTGCGGAATCAGGCAAACCAGTTTGTTGGTATTTGTGCCGTTCAGAGGACATGTCTGCGCCGAAGCCCCACCCGCGACAAGAAACATCAGGGCTGTCAGCCCGATGATTACGATTCTTTTCATTACGCTTCTCCTTAGGTTGGGATGGGGCCTAGTGTTTCTGATCGCTGGTTTACATGTCCCGGGCAACGTCGCGCCGAGTGTTGCAGGGCAGCGAGCCTATTACCCTAGATGGTCAAAACAGCCTTTCGCTTTTTCACCCTTCTCACCGAACATTCGTAATGGCCCAGGCTCCGTTCTTCTTGGCTAATTGAAAAGTCCAGGGATCGCTTCGATTCAGTGTTTTTTGTCCCTTTGGGGTGTACTGCTGCGCGAGTTGAGCGGAGACAATCGCGGTAACGCCGTCCGGATTTATCGTCACGATTTCATCCATCACCTGTATCTGTATCGCATTCGCGTCCTCGAACGATTTCTTGTAGCCTGCGAATGTCTTTGGCGGGATGGTCGGCCAGACCTGGCTCACGCCGTCGGGGTTTCTTTGTTCGAAAGCGCGGATAAACCTCTGAATCACGTCTCGAATCGCTCCTTCGTCGGCGGCCGCATTCGATGGCTCCCCCTTGACGGCTGGAGGTGGCGGGGACGGCTGGCTCAGCGCATCCAATTTCTTGCTGATCTCCGTCAGGTATTGCTGCGCGCCAGCGGCTTGTGGCCCGTTTTCCCTCACAATCGCCACGAAATCGCTGCGGGATTTCTCGAGGCCGCTCTTATCCCGGCTGCCGACGGAATTGTAAGCTTGCACAGCTTGCTGGAACTCCCTTTGCTTTTCCGCCGTTCGAGCCTGGCTTGCCTGAGCCTGATCAATCTCCTTCAAGAGCGCGGCAGCGTCGCCACCGGCTTGCTTGATTTGCTCCGCGTTTTCGCGCGCGGTGTTGAGATCGCCTTGTTGGATATTCAAGCGGCCCGCGGCTTCAAGAGCCGCGATCTGCCGGTTCGCGTTCTCTTGCTTCAGACCGGCCAGCTTGGCCTCCACGTTGCGCTGAAGCTCTTCGGCTTCCGACTTTCGCGGCCCGTCCATTGCGATCACTTGGCTAAAAAGGTCGGCCGCTCGTTCGAGGCCTCGCTGGTCGTTTGCCCGCGAGCTCTGTTGCCCCTGATGAAAGGCGTCCTCTTCCTTCTGGCGCCTCGGGATCAGATCGTTGAGATATCTTTGGGCATCGGCTCTGCGGACGCTGTCGTCGCCCAGCGCCAGGATTTTCCGGAAATCGCGTTTCGCAGCATCGAACTCCGCCTTGTCCACTTCGCTCGTCGCCTGTTGCCACAGCGCTGCCTCCTGCTGCCGCAACTTCGCAAGCGAATCGTTTCGCATCGATTCGCCCACCGCGGTTTCTCTGTTCTTGATTTCAGCTGTCAGCGGACCGTTCAGCTGATCAGCACCTTGAAGGGTCTCGAGCGCACCTTTCAGGTCTCCCGAGGCGATGAGCTTTTCGGAAAGCGTAATCGCACTTCGTTGGTGCACCTCGGCCGGACTGACCGTGGGACTTGCAGGCACGGCCGGTCTCGTTGGCGGGTTGGCATTGGTCGCGAGACCCGCAGGTGGGTTATTGGGCCGACCCTGGCGAACGTCAGATACTTCGGTTTTATGCGATGACACAAGATGCACGGCAGCCCACACACCCACGATTAGCCCCATCGCTATCGCCGCCAGCACGGCCGCCTTCTTGAAGTCTCGCGGAGGAGCGTCCACCGCTGTTCGCGTCGCACTCTCGTTCGCCCGCTTCCGGACGCTCGCTAGCTCAGCCGGGCTTTTGGGGGCCGCAGGTGCGACCGGTACGGGTGCGGGCACAGGCTGCCGGATCACGGCCGGAGGTGTCGGTGCAACAGGAACCGCTATCAATTGCGGTGGCGGCATGGGGACCGCCGGCTGCGACGAAATCGTCGGCTGAGTCGCAGATGCCTGCGGCACGCCGGTCGCGGTAGGCCCAACGTTCTCCGCCGCCGGCGGCTCGGTGGCAAGCGGCCTTCCCTGCAGAAAGGCGTACTCTTTTGAGAAATTGGCCGGTGCCGAGGGCGCGACCGTTGGCGATACAACAGTGGGTACGCTTTTTGCCGCGTCGATTTCCTGCGACACGCGACTCACCCGCGGGTCGAACGCATCCAAAGTTTCGGCATCCACGGCATCGCGCAGCGCTCTTGTCGCCCCGTCCACGTTCCCAGACTCCGCCAGGGTCCGTATCTCTTGCAGCTTTTGCTCCTGTTGACGCTTCTTCTCCCGAGCCTGAAATTCGACAAGCGCTGAATTCAGCAGGTGCGTCAGGTCCGTATCCGGACCAACGATCGAGATCGTCTGTTTCGCGAGGTCGATTGCTTCGCTGAAATGTTCACTATTGATTTTGAATTTGATCTCGCGAATCCGCTGCTCGATCATCCCGCGTGCGCGCTGTTTCTTCTCCTGCGCTTCCGCTTGCTCGCGCAGATACACCAATTCAGCATGTTCGGGGAATGCCTTCAGTCCTGTGTCGGCGGCTCGAATCGCATCGGTGAACCGACTCGCCCGAATATGCGCATTCACATTGTCAATCGCGGCCCGCAGGCGCTTTTCGCTCTCGATTTGTGCCTGCTGGCTGCGTGCAAAATCGACGAGGCGCAGCAGGTCTCCGTTCGCGGGAAACTCAGCCCTAAGGGGCTCTGCCCGAGCAAGGAGCTCCGGATACTTTTTCTCATTGACGAGTTTCTTGAGAGCCTCCAGTTCGCGATGCAACCTCTCCGAGCGGTTTTGTTTGTCGCGTTCGCGCTCAACGAGCGCGCGAAGTTTTTGAATTGCGGCGTCTTTGGAATGCGCTGGGTGCAGAGTGTCGAGCAACTCCAGAGCTTCGCCGAACCGTTGCGCTGCCAGAAGCGTCCTGGCCTCGGCCAGCTTCTGCTGTTTCTGCTGTTCCGTCTGCTCCTTGCTGGCATTTGCCAGCAACTTGGGAATCTCGCGCTCGCCAGGAAACTCCTTCTGTAATTCCGTCAGCAGCAAGATCGACTCATCGTAATGTCGCGCTGCCAGCAGACTCCGCGCCTCCGTCAGACTCTTCAACTTGCGCTGTTCAGCAAGCCCATCACGAGCCGTCGTTATGAGTCTTGGGACCTCCTCGTCATTGGGAAATTTCTCTCCTAATTCACTCAGCAGCGCAATGCATTCATCGTAGTTTCTTTTCGTAAGCAGATTTCGCGCCCGTGCCAAGCTTCCCAGCCTCTCCTGCACGGCCTGATTTTCCCGGGCAGCCTCCTGGAGCTGCCGAATTTCGGAGTCGTTGGGAAACTGCTTCTGCACTTTGGCCAGCAGCGCATTACAGTCGTCATAGCGCCGCGCAGCCAGCAGCTGCCGGGCTTCCGCGATGCCCTGCTGCCTCAGCTGTTCGGCCTGGTCCCCCCGTGCGGTCTTGAGCAACCGGCGGATATCCTCGTCATTTGGAAAATCTCTTTCCATCCCCGTGAGGATCGCGATGGACTCTTCGTAGTCCCTTGATCCGAGCAGGTTCCGCGCGTTCGCCAAACTCTCCGACTTCCGTTGTTCTGCCTGACCTTCTCGGGCAGCTTTCTGAAGCTGGGAAATGTCGGAATCGTCAGAAAACTGTTTCTGTAATCTCGCCAGCAGCGCGTTGCATTCGTCGTACCGCCGTGCTGCCACCAGGTTCCGGGCCTCGGCGATTCCCTGTTGTCTTTGTTGCTCTACTTGATCTGCCTGGACGGCCTTTTGAAGCTCCAGCACCTCCAAATCGTTGGGGAATTGCTTCTGCAACTTCGCCAGCAGCGCGTTGCATTCGTGGTACCCCCGCGCGGCGAGCAGGTTCCGGACCTCGGCGATGCCCTTCTGTCTCTGCTGTTCGGCCTGCTCCGCGCGAGCCGTCTTGAGCAATTTGGGAAACTCGTCATCTGCCGAAAACTCCCGCCCCAGTTCAGCAAGAAGTGCGATGGATTCTTCGTAAAGCCTCGCGGCAAGCAGGTTCCGGGCCTTCGCCAAGCTCTCCTGCTTGCGCTGCTCCGTCTGATCTTCCTGGATGGCCTTGTGAAGCTCCGGAATCTCTGCGTCGTTTGGAAATCGCTTCTGTAATTTTGTTACTAGCGCCGTGCACTCGTCGTAGCGCCGGGCAGCCAGCAGATTCCGGGCCTCGGCGATGCCCTGGTGCCTCTGCTGCTCCACTTGATCTGCCCGGGCCGCCTCGAGTAACTGCATAATCTCCCGATCATCTCGAAATTCCTTTTCGAGAGTCGTAAGCATTACGATGGACTCGTCGTATTGCCTGTTCGCAAAGAAGATTCTGGCCTCGGTCAGCCCCTGGAGCCTGCGCTGTTTGGTCTCTTCTAAGCGGATCTCCTCCAACAGTCTTGGGATCTCCTCGTCGTCCGGAAACTGCTTTTTCAAACCGACCAGCAGCGCCCTGGACTCCACATAATTCCCGACCGCCAGAAGGTTTCGAGCTCCCTCCAGCGTTTTCTGTCTGTGTTGCTCGGCCTGATCCTCCCGCACCGTATCCAACAGCCGCTGTACCTCTTCTTCGCCGGGAAACTCTTTCTGCAGCTCGTTGAGGATTCCGATGCAGCCGTCATAATTCAATTGGGTCCACAAGCCGCGCGCTTCCTGCATTTTTTCCAGGAGCCGCAATCGCCGCTGTCGTTCTGCTTTTTCTGCGAGAACCTGCTGCTGAAGATCCTTCGCTTGCTTGTTGGCCGGCTCTATTTCGAGCACCTTCGTCAACAATGCCTCCGCTTCGTCAGGCATTCCCTCCGCGAGACGTTGCCTGGAAGCCTGGAGCCACTCAGCGACCATTTGGGCGCGGTCGAGTTCACGTTGTATCTGTTTTTCCAGCGCCTGCGCCTCTTCAAAGGCCGAGTCTAACTGGAGCGCATTTTCAGCCTCCGCCCGCGCCTCTTGGATTTTCCCTTGCTCCAGTAAAGCGCGTCCCTTATCCACGTGTTGTTGCGCTTTCGGCCGAATCAAGAGCCGCTTCAGCTCAGCATTCACCTTCTCGAGAAGCGTACGCGCCTGTGAATTTGCCGAGTCGACTTTCAGCGATTCCCGCAGAAGCTCGCGTGCCTCACCGAATTCGCGCTTCTCGATGAGCTGGCGACTCTGATCGATCAATTCCGCAATCGAACGCACCTGGAGTTCCCTGTAGACTGGCTCGAGTTCCAGCAGCAGATCTTCCATTGACTGGAACCGATCCTGGGGCAGTTTCCGAAGGATCTTCGAGATAATGAATTCCAACTGTGCCGGACAATCGGGGACTCGCTCTCGTAGGGAACGCGGCTCCTGCGAGCAGATGGCGTGCATCAGACTGGCGGGATTCTCGCCCGTGAACGCCCGTTGGTAGCACAGCAGTTCGTACAGCAGCACTCCAAAAGACCAAATGTCCGACCGTTCATCGGCATGTTCGCCGTGATACTGCTCGGGAGACATGTAGGCGAACGTCCCGATCAGCATTCCGGTTTGCGTTTTCGACGTGTCCAGGACGCGCGCGATCCCGAAATCGACGACCTTCGCCACGCTTTCCTTGTTCACCATCACGTTGCCGGGCTTGATGTCGCGATGAACGATACCTCGCTTATGCGCGTAGTCGAAGGCGCGGCAGGCCTGCAACGCGTACGTAAGTTTCAGCGCGAGAGGGACGTTCGTACGGCGGGCGATCATCTGTTCGAGGCTTTCGCCGTCGATCAGTTCCATCGCGATGTAGGGAGTATTCTGCTCGTCACCCATGTCGTAGATGGTGACGATGTTAGGATGCTGCAATCCGCCTGCTGATTGCGCTTCTCTGTAGAACCGCTCGAGAAGATTTGGGTCGTCGGCCAGACCGGTGGTGATCGTCTTGAGGGCAACCATCCGGTTAATGATCGGGTCGCGTGCTCGGTAAACCACCCCCATGGCCCCGTGGCCCAACTCTCCGAGAACTTCGTACTTACCCAGCTTCCTCAAGCGCGTCCCTCTCGCTGTGGGCCTGCTCGGCGGGAAAGTAGCGGATATCTAAGGCGAGAGCAGGAGCTATGTCCGCCCCGAGAGTAGGCGAATCCTCGCAAAAATGGCCTAAACTGTCAACAGCGTTACAGAGAGTGTCGCCGCAAAATGAGAATGTCCGGTTTGTGCAAAGTAGAAATGTCCGGTTTCATGGGCGGCTCGCGGTCCGTGCCTCGCCGCTAAGTTCGAGATGGTGATGGCTGTTGGCGACCAATGCAACCTGGGCAGCCGTCACTGTCCTGAGCGTCGCGCTTTTAGGGCCTTTGCGATTTAAACGTGGCGTAATTCGCCGAGGCGATGGCGGCTACAAACAGCAAGAGGCTCGCTTTGTAAAAGGTCATGGAAAAAACGTATTGACCCCGTAGTAGCAGCGTCCCTGATCCCAGGCCGAACGCATTCAGTGCTCTCCACAGGACCGCGATAACCAAACTAGCGATTCCCAGCCAGTAGCTCCAGCGAAACATGTGTTTTTCCATCTGCGTTCTCCTCTCCCTGAATTTCGATTTGAGCCCACCGGGGATGTGAAACTGGCCACAAACTACAGCAAGCGAAGTATGAAGTCAAAGAACGGTTCCGAATAATCTTGAAAAGCCGCACCGGCGACGCCGCGTTGCGACTAAGCCCTCACTGACGCGCTCCGCCAAGAGCAGATCCGTCGGAAAACAGGGAAAAATTGCAGACAACACAGTGATGATCTTGGTGGCAAATCCGAGCAGCCTGAAGACCTGAATTGAACCTGACCGGGCCTTTTTGTACCATCCTTGTACCGACTGGCGAGGCACAGATTCACAAAGGCTTCCAGCTATTTAGCATTGAAGCAACCAGCTAGGCGATTCCATTCGCCGACAGCGTTAACCATATGAGAATGACTCCGGCGGCGAAGATGCGCTTGCCTCGGTACCTAACGAAGTGGGGGCTTGAAATGAGCTCGATTTCACTTATTTTGTGTACCTATAACCGGTGCCGGAATTTGGCACAGGCGTTGGAAAGCGTGGCGGCCTCGACTTCACTCGAATCTGTCGGATGGGACGTCTTGGTCGTAGACAATAATTCGACGGACCAGACGCGAGAAGTGATCGAAGACTTCTGTCGCCGATATCCTGGACGTATCCATTACCTGTTTGAACCGAAGCAAGGCAAGTCACACGCCCTAAACACCGCAATACAGGCAGCTAGAGGAGATGTGCTGGCCTTCACGGATGACGATGTGATTGTCGAGCCCGGTTGGTTAAAGAATCTGACCGCGCCACTAGACGACAGCAAATGGTCGGGGACAGCAGGTAGGATTAGTTTGGGAATGGATTTCTCACCTCCCCCTTGGCTGCCGATCCGTGGAGCGTTCAATTTGGGGGGCTCCCTTGTCCAGTTTGATGAAGGAGACAGGCAGGCCGAACTCACAAAAGCCCCTTTCGGTGCCAATATGGCCTTCCGAAAGTGCATGTTTGAGAAATACGGAAACTTTCGCACCGATTTAGGCCGCAAGGGGCGCGGTCTGATTGGAAATGAAGACACCGAATTTGGTGAGCGGCTGATGGTGGCTGGTGAGCGGTTGTGTTACGTCCCGTCGGCGCTGGTCAACCATCCAGTGACTCCGGAAAGACTCACGAAAAGCTATTTCCGAGCATATTGGTTTTGTTACGGGCGTTCCATAGCCCGCCAAGCTCGCGAACGCCTCCCTCTCTGGATGATTCCTTTGCGCTACTTGCGCCGGTTCATACGGAGGTTGCGGTGGATGTTTTCCGTGAATCGGCGCTGGTTCTTGAGTCCTCACGGACGATTCTTCTGCGAAGTCCACGCTCTTATGGCCGTCGGGCAGATCGTGGAAAGCTATCGCCAATCCTTCCAAGCAAGTCCCTCGAGCACTATCTTTCGCAGATGGGCGAAAGAGAGTCCATTTGATCGGACGGATCTCAACCATCAAGCAGAGACTGGGCGAGGTTCTTATAAACCTGGAGCCTCGCAAAGTTCTTGAGGCTTGGTGGCGCAGCAAGAAGAATGAAGATGTTTTCTACAATCCTCAGATTGGCAAACCGTTTCTTGATTTGGAAACTGGATTCGCTGTTGCTTGCCCCTCGTCCCTAAGCACTGCGCGAGTCTAGCATCAATCACACGCCGCCTCGGATGGTAACTCCGACGGGAATCCGGAAAACTGTCGACGGTCTGCGTGATGGCTCAGCGGGCAAGAAGGTTGCTGTGCAGGTTCCTCAAGCGGTCAGAAAACCCGACAGTCAGGGCCAGTATCAGAGCGAGCAACGGATCAGCTTTGACGTCAGAGGAGCTTGTCGTGGTAGTGGTCCCTCGATCTCTGGGAAAGGTGCGAATTAGTGCATCGATGTGATGTTGCGGAGAGCGGACCGTCTGTGGCCCGACGCGTGAATATACTGAATATGTGAACGTCTATCCGTGGGACGGCGGCTAGTTAGGGAAAGTCGAAATCCCGCGTCGATCTAGGCGAACGCCACATACGCGACTGCACGCAACCTGCAGCGATAATCACGATGCTTTCCGAGCGGGCGACCATCCAGGAGTCGGCGGACCGAATCACCGTGCTTTGTCGGCAACTCAATCGCCAAGTATTGCCAGGCCGGCTCAGACTGGGGAGGAGAGCAAGCTCTTTCCGGCTAGGCGAGTGGTGAGTTCAACCCCGAGCAGTTGCACGATGGTGGGAACAACATCGAAGGACGAGTGTACGCCGCGCTCTCCTGCCTCAACGCCTCGCGCCGCGAGGTACGCTATCCCGTGACGGGTGTGCCCGCCCGTCCTCCGGAGTGGGACAGGGCCGATGAGCCCGAGGCGCGGATGCTCGAGGGCAGCGGCCACGTTGCGCCAGATGACCAGCAGATCGGACTCCGAACTCGTGAGGGCCATCGGGTTTGAGGTCGAAGACCTCTCGATCGTGGCAACTGTCGGCTCGCCCGTGCGGGGGTCGCGGCACTCCCCGAGAAGTGTCTCGAGCGTTCGGCACGTTTCCTCGTACTGTGACAGCTCCACGATGCCATACCGCTCCCGGCCGCGAAGATTAATGCGGATGCGCCCGTCAAAGAACGAAGGAAGCGCGAACGCCGGCATCCGCGGCCAGTGGTGCCGATAGCGATAGCCCGGGATATAGTCGACCTCTTGCCGCGCCGACGTCGCTTGTCGGGAACGCCAATCGACAGCCGCGGACCGAGCCCCTTTAAGCAGACCCTTGACGGGTTTCGGCAGGCGACGCGCGATGGCCCGTAGAACGCCGCCCTTCGCAGCTCGACGCTCGCGGGTGGGTTCGGGAACCCACGACGCTGTCACAGTATCCCAACTGTCGTGCTCGTCCAGGTTGGGCAGACTGTTCGGGGCTACCGTCCATGCCTGCGGGACCGTGAGCAGCGCGTGACCGAACGCGTGCCGGTAGAGCAGCTCGGGGAGCAGAACCATCGACTGGACATCACAGCTGTTGGGCCCCATTCCCCCCATGTTGAACGCAATGATATCGGCATCGCCAGCGGCGCTGACAAGCTGCCCCACCATGTGGTCCAAGCTTCGGTGTATGTCCAAAAGTGCAGAAGCGGCTGCCCCGGCCGAAGGATGCGTGTTGAGAGGATGGCCAACGTCTACTCCGTGCCATAACCCCTCCATGCCGCCGTGGAGCTCGCCAGCTACTGCGAAGAAGAAATCCCACTCCGGAAACCGCTCAGCGGCCAACCATTGGGCCGCGCGGCCGCGCACTTCCAGGGCCTGACTGAGAGCTTCTCCCATCCGCCGGGCGCGCGCCGCCGAGGGCCACGCCGTCCCATAGGTCCAATCGACAGCGGGATAATCACCGAACCGCTGCACGAACTCAGGCAGCAGCGCCGCCGGCCGCGCGGCTGTGACAGCCCCAGGACTGTGCGAACCCCACGCCACGATCCCCTGTGTGTTTCGAGCGCGCTCGAGATCAACGAATGGCGGGTCGAACACCACTACGCGAAGCTTGGTTTTATCCCACCACGGTGTGAAGTGAGTGCCATCCTGCCACGCCGTATATGCGCTCGGATCGAAATCCACCGGCCCCCAGCGGCCCGCCCCTTCCGGTGACAAGCCCGAAGCCACGTGCTCCCATGGGAGACCTGCGCGGAGGGCAGTCCCCTCGTCGAGGGGAAAACGCGCAGCGCGCTTTCTAAGTTCCGCCAGGGCTGGCATCAGACCGTCGGCCATGAGCCGCTCGGCCAGGGTGACGTCTAGGCCATCGAGACCAATAGCCAGTACTTTGCGACGCATCATCTCCCAACCTCACTGCCACGCGCGGGTTTCGGGCCCGGGCGGGTCTGCGCTTGCGCGAAACTCGAGCCTGCAAGAAATTCTTCTCACGAGCAATACCCGTCCATCCATACTGGACGAAAACGGAAAAATTATACGCCCGTTTCGGTTTCCTGCGCGTCCCTTGAACTGATTCGATCTGAGCGCACCTATGCTCTAAGCTTTAATCGCCGAGGTTCGATATGAGCGAACGAAACCGATCACGATCAGCGCAAGGCCTCAAAGAGCGCGGATGTTGAAGCAGGAATCGACCCGGTCAAGGCTTTGACCTGCCAAAGAGCGACGCTGCATACTGCAGGACCGGCTGCATATCGGGCGGAAGCACATCTCCTGCGTAAATCTCCAGGAAATTGATATGCCGGCCGGAACTGTTCGCCGCCATTCCTTTATCCACCGATTTTCTCAGGGCGAGGGGAGGATTTCCTGCAGCGCCCATAACTTGGCTGGGCCCGGCGCCTTGGGAACCACCGCGCATTTCGAAGCCAGTAATAATTCGTCCGCTATA
>Ga0210394_10000467_pt1 | contig 85191 bp, 67 predicted proteins | sample IncBWC12MmetaG_FD_160121 | JGI IMG/M metagenome (GOLD analysis project Ga0210394, IMG submission 160121) | Forest soil microbial communities from Barre Woods Harvard Forest LTER site, Petersham, Massachusetts, United States - Inc-BW-C-12-M | ecosystem: Environmental > Terrestrial > Soil >...
GGGAACTGCCCCCTTCCCCTGCAACCCCATCCCCAAAATCAACCCAACCCAATCGGCGAGGGCACAACTTTGAAACCGGACATTTCATTTGCTACAAAAACCGGACATTTTAACTTGCTACCGACAGCGAGCTAGCCTTCCTTCGTGTTCCTTGGCGTCCTTCGTGGGTAAACTTACGACTACCGCGGAATCTTCAGCGCCTTCTCGCTTTTTCCACCGCCTTCAACCCCGCCTGCGCCTTATTCGTGCACTCCTGAAACTCGCGTTCTGGGTCGGAATCGGCCACAATCCCGGCGCCTGCCTGTAGAAATCCGCGCTTGCCTTTCATCACGAGGGTACGGATCGTGATGCAAGAGTCCAAATTGCCGGCGAAATCGGCGTAGAGGACGGAGCCGCCATAAACCCCTCGCCGCACCGGCTCCAATTCCTCAATGATCTGCATCGCGCGGACCTTGGGCGCACCCGTCAAGGTGCCGGCTGGAAAACAGGCCGCGAAGGCGTCGAGCGCTCCCAGACCTTCCTTTAATTTTCCTTCCAGTGCAGAGACGATGTGCATCACATGCGAGTAGCGCTCCACACGCATCAAGTCGCGCACCTTGACCGACCCGTATTCGCTCACCCGTCCCAGGTCGTTGCGGCCAAGGTCCACCAGCATGACATGTTCGGCACGCTCCTTCTCGTCTTGAAGCATCTCTTCTTCGAGCCGGAGATCGTCTACTGCGTCACGCCCGCGCGGGCGAGTTCCGGCGATAGGGCGATATTCCAGCTTGTGGCCGCCGCTCACCCGCACCAGCATTTCCGGGGACGATCCCAGCACGTGCACATCCCCCATGCGCAGGAAATACATGTACGGGGAAGGATTAACAATTCGCAACGCGCGATAAATATCAAAAGGCTCGGCCCCAGGCACAAAGTCCAGACGCTGCGACAGCACCACCTGAAACACATCTCCTGCTGCAATGTACTCTTTGGCTCGTTCCACGGACCGCAGGAATGCCGGTCTGCTGGTGACCGCATGAATCTTCAATTTTGCCTGCTGGGAACCCAATTTTTCCCAGGGCCGTGGAGTCCAGCCTCCGGCCAGCTTCTTTTCCAACCCGGCGATGTCGCCGACTGCACGGTCATAGGCTTTGCGTGGGGTCTCCTGCGAAACATCGGCGCTGGCAATGATCTGAATCTGATGCCGCAAGTGATCAAACACCAGCAGGCGGTCGAAAAACATCAACACACAATCCGGAAGAGAAAGATCATCTTTGGCGTGCTCGCCGATCTCTTCCAGTTGGCGTACGGTGTCGTATCCGAAATAGCCCACGCACCCTGCGGTAAATGGTGGCAGCCCGGGCACAACCGCCGGGCGATGTTGCCGCAGCACCCCTTTCACTATTTCGATTACGCTGCCCTGGCTTCGCTCCCGCCGCTTGCCCCGCTCTATTACGACCTGCTTCGTCTGCGCCCGTACCTGCATGTAAGGCCGCGCCCCGAGGAAGGTATAGCGTCCGATTTGTTCTCCGCGCTCCACCGATTCCAGCAGGAAGGCGTGCGGTTCTTTGGCCGCAATAGCCAGAAACGCTGAAACCGGCGTCAGCAGGTCCGCGGTGACGGACTTGACCACCGGAACCAGCGTGGCATCACGAGCCAGTCGTAAAAACTCTTTGTAGTCGGGAAAAAGCATGCGCGATTCGCAAATCCTTACAGCGACCTTAATTATAGGAGACGGCAAACGAAGACTGTCTCCATCTTGCCAACCCACCTCGGCTCTATGCCGAATGACCGGGCCGACTGTTACTCCCGTAACCAGCCAACCAATTGACGGATTCCTCCGCACGTTGGAAGATGAACCCTTGGGCCCCACTCCGCTCGCGAGGGTGTATGCGTATTAAGTTCTGGGGTGTTCGGGGTTCCACTCCGACTCCTCAGCCAGAAAACATGCGCTATGGAGGTAATACCTCCTGCGTTGAGGTCCGCCTCGGCCATAGCCTCTACATCTTCGACTGTGGCACCGGGTTTCGAGTCCTGGGGCAGGCGCTGCGCCACGAGTTCGACGGCCTGCCCGTCGAAGGGCATGTCTTCGTTTCCCATTTTCACTGGGATCACATCCAGGGGCTGCCTTTTTTTGGTCCTCTTTATGACCGGCCCGGCAACCGCTTTCAGTTCCACTGTTCCAGCCGAACCCGCAGCCTGAAGCGGGTCTTGGAAGAACAGATGGCCTCGCCTTACTTCCCGGTGGGACTCACCGAGATGAAGGCTCGTCAGAGCTTTGAGGATCTGGAAGAGGGCAAAATCAGTCTGAACGGCATGAACATCCAGACCATGTGGCTCAATCATCCTCAAGGCTGCATGGGCTTCCGCCTGGAAACCCAAGACGGCATTCTGGTTTACGCCACCGACAACGAACCCGGCGATGCTGTCTTCGATAAGAAGGTACGCAAGCTGGCGGAAGGCGCGGACATTCTGATCTACGACGCGCAGTATCTTCCCGAAGAATACGAAGCTCGCCGCCGCGGCTGGGGACACAGTCACTGGCGCGAAGCCGTGAATGTAGTAATGGAGAGTGGCGCCAAAGAGTTGATCCTGTTTCATCATGATCCCGATCATGATGACGCCTGCATCGACAAGGTAGTAAAAGAGGCCCGCGATTACTATCCGCGCGTGCGTGCGGCTGCCGAAGGGTTGGAATTGCAGTTAGGCAACCCAAAAAGCAAGGGCGCGTCTCCCCGGTAGTCCACTCGAATTCCGGCGCTCCAGTCAGTTTAGCTCCTGGATTACAATGACTCTTACCCTCGCGCGGGCGAGTTCATACTCGAAAGGGGCTGCACGTGACGCAGTTCTCAGCACCGTGGCCACATGTGTCTGTGATTTCGGTCATTGACATTGTGCTGGTCGCAATCATTATTTATGAGTTCCTCGCCCTGGTCAAAGGAACCCGCGCAGCGCTCATGCTGGTCGGCGTTGCTGCGCTCGGCATCGCGTTCTACGCTTCCCGGCTGGGAGACCTGACCACTCTCAACTGGCTGCTCAGCACTCTGCTTCCCTACACGGTGTTTGCCCTAATCGTGGTTTTCGCGGCTGAGATTCGCCAGGCTCTGGCCAAAATGGGCCGTAGAGTGACCCTGAGCCGTGCGTCGAGTTCAGATGGCGAAGCCTACGACGACATCGTCCTGGCCGCGAACCTGTTTTGCCAAAATCAGACCGGAGCGCTGATCGTCATCGAGCGTGAAATCGGCTTGCGTACCTACATCGAAAGCGGTGTTCCTCTGGATGCACGGCTTTCTTACGACCTGCTGGCGACGATCTTTCGTCCCAGCGCGCCTCTGCACGATGGCGCCGTAATAGTCAAGGACGATCGCATCGCTGCCGCCGCCTGTTTTCTTCCTCTGTCCATGAATCCGGTTTTGTCCACGCAACTCGGGACGCGCCACCGCGCCGGCATCGGAGTCACCGAGGAAACCGATGCCATCGCTGTCATCGTCTCGGAAGAAAACGGCAGCATCAGCCTGGCCGTCGGTGCAAGAATCGAGCGCGATTTGTCCGTCGAGCAGTTGCGCGAGCGCCTCGGAGAGCTGCTGCGCCGCTATGTTCCTCCCTCCACGCTCCCGACTCCCATTCACAGCGGCAGCGAAATTCTCGAAGATACTGGACCGGGCAGTCAGCAGTTACGGGCGCGCGCCGCGGACGCATCTCTGGGCCAGGAGGCCGACCGCTAACTCATGCGCAATTTCTTCCAGCGCCACGTGCTCCACAATTTCGGCCTGAAGCTGATCTCGCTCGCCCTCGCCGTGGGCTTGTGGTTGGCTGTGGCTCGCGACCCGGTGGCCGAGGTGGGGATTGAGGTCCCCATCGAGTTCGACAACATTCCGCAGAATATGGAGATCAGTTCCGAGAACATTCCCCGGGCGCAGATCCGCCTGCGCGGCCCCGAACGCATCGTGCGCCGCCTCCAGCCACCCGATGTTTATGCCGAGATTGATCTCCATAATCTGCATCCCGGCGAACGTACCTTCGACCTCACCCTGCAGCAGATTCATCATCCGGTTGATCTGGAGGTTGTGCAGGTGGTGCCTAGCCAGGTTCACATGGCCTTTGACGAGCGCCTCGTCCGCCAGGTGCCGATTCAACCTCGCGTGACGGGAACTGTTGCCGCAGGATATGGCATAAACCGCATCGTCGTCGATCCGTCCACCATCGTGATCAGCGGACCGAAGAAGCGCGTGCAAGCGGTCGAGACCGCCACGACTGATCCCGTGGACGTGAGCGGAGCCGCAGGCACGCTGGCATTTTCACGCCATCCTTATATCTCCGATCCCCTCATTCAGGTGGCGGATTCGAACTCGGTGAGAATCACAATCATGACGCTGAAGCTTCCCACCGTCAGCAACCCACCGCAGAAACCGGAATGAAAGCTCCTTCACGACAGCTTTTTGGAACCGATGGCATTCGCGGCATGGCCGGCGAATTTCCTTTGAATGTCGAAAGCACTTATCTCATCGGCCGCGCCCTCGGTCACGATTTGCTGCGAACCACGCCACGCGCCCGCCTGGTAATCGGGCAGGACACCCGCGAATCGAGCTCGTGGATTGCAGACCGCGTGATGCTGGGTCTCACTTCCTGCGGCTGTGAGGTGCATAGCGCCGGCGTCATTACCACTCCTGGAGTCGCATATCTGGCGCGTTCACGGAAGTACGCCGCCGGAGTTGTGATTTCGGCGTCGCACAATCCCTGGACCGACAACGGCGTAAAAGTCTTCTCCGGCGACGGCTACAAGCTGCCGGATGAACACGAGCTGGCGATCGAGCTGGAGATTTTCGCCCTGCTGCAAAACCCCGAGGCTCACGCGGCGCCTTCCCTGAAACCCGCTCCCAGTTTGCCGGGAGAGGCCAGGCTTCGCCAAGAATACATTGCCTGGCTCGCCCAAAATGTCAAAAGTGATCTGCGCCGTCTGCGCGTTCTGGTGGATTGCGCCAATGGCGCCGCGACCGCCGAGGCTCCGGAATTGTTCCGTGCCTGCGGACTTCAGGCAACGTTCCTCAATGCAGCACCCGATGGTCGGAACATCAACGAGAATTGCGGCGCGCTGCACCCCGAAGTGATTGCAAGAGCAGTCAAAGAACACGCCGGGCAATTCGATTTAGGCGTGACCTTCGATGGCGATGCCGACCGCGCACTATTCAGCGACGCAAATGGCCGCGTAGTCAATGGCGATGCAGTTCTGCTGCTCGCGGCTCGTGATCTGCAATCCCGTGGCGGGCTGCCCGGTTCCACGATTGTCGCTACTACCATGTCGAACATGGGCCTGGAAGTTGCGCTGCGCAGCGCCGGCATTCGCATGTTGCGCGCCAACGTCGGCGACAAGTACGTGCTCGAAGAAATGCTCAGGACTAGGGCAATTCTTGGCGGCGAGCAATCCGGGCACGTCATTTTTCGCGATGGCGAGGCCACCACCGGCGACGGCCTTCTGACTGCGCTGCGCGTCATGGAGATCATGGCGCGCACCGAACGGCCGCTCTCTGATCTGATCGCCGACCTGAAAGTCTTTCCCCAGACCATTCAGAATGTTCCCGTGCGCGAGAAGGTCCCGTTCCCGCAGGTGCCCGCGATTCAGCAGGCGATCCAATCCGCTGAGCGCGAACTTGATGGCAACGGCCGCGTCGTCGTCCGCTATTCCGGCACTGAGTCTCTGGCGCGCGTGATGGTCGAAGCCGAATCGGAAGAGAAGGTGAAGCGGTTGGCGACGGAGATCGCAGCGACGATTAAGCAAACGCTGGGGGCATGAGCGCCTGTGCGGGCACGGGCGACTCGCCCGTCCAACCTAAACAAGCCACCATCACTCCAGATCCCTCCAATTCCTCCCCACTCCCATCTCCACCAGCAGCGGCACCGATAAGCGATGCACATTCTCCAAATGCTCGCGCACCAGGGCGCGCATCTCGTCAATCTCGGCGTCCGGGACTTCGAAAACCAGCTCATCATGCACCTGCAACGTCATCAGCGATTTCAATCCGCGTTCGCGCAGCTCTCGATCAATGCGAATCATTGCCAGCTTGATCAGGTCCGCCGCTGTCCCTTGCAGCGGAGTGTTCACCGCTGTGCGCTCGGCAAAGCCGCGCAGATTCGCGTTCTTGCTGTTGATGTCCGGAATCGGCCGGATGCGCCCAAAAAGAGTTTTCACGCGCTGCTCCCGGCGTGCTTCATCCAGAGTCTTATCAATAAATGCCCGCACGCCCTTGTACCTCTCAAAATAGGCGTTGATAAACTGTTTGGCCTCGCCTGGCTCAATTCCCAAATTCTGCGACAAGCCGAACGCCGAGAGCCCATAGACGATCCCAAAATTCACGACTTTTGCCTGGCGGCGATGGTCCGGTGTCACCATCAGCGGCGGAACCCCAAACACCTGCGATGCGGTCAACGTGTGAATATCGTCGCCTCGCCGGTAGGCTTCGAGGAGCAGCGGGTCCTGGGAAAAATGCGCCAGCAGGCGCAGCTCGATTTGTGAATAATCCGCTGAAAGCAGCACATTCCCCGGTTCAGCCGTGAAGGCCGCGCGAATCTCCCGCCCCAGTTCGGTGCGAACGGGAATATTCTGCAAGTTGGGATTCGCCGACGACAACCTTCCCGTTGCCGTGCCAGTCTGGCTGAAAGTAGTATGCAACCGGCCGGTCGCGGGATTGAGCAGCGCCGGCAATGCGTCCACGTAAGTTGATTTCAACTTGGTGAGCTGCCGGTATTCCAGCACCAGCCGCGGCGCGTCGTGAGTCAGGGCCAGATGTTCCAGCACATCAACCGCCGTCGAAACAGTCTTGCCTTTGCCGTACTTCACCGGCTTGGGCAAGCCGAGCTTATTAAAGAGCACGTCGCCCAATTGCTTGGGCGAGCTGATGTTGAATTCGACGCCACAGCAGGCGTAAATTTGTGTGGCCTTGGCATCAATCTCGCGCTCGAGACGGGACGACATTTCCGCCAGCGCATGCCGGTCAACTTTGACGCCGGCTTCCTCCATGTGCGCCAACACGTGCACAAGCGGCAGGTCAATCTCCTGATACAGCTTCAGCAGTCCAGCTTCTTTAACTTCCTGATGTAGTGCAGTCGCGAGTCGTCCGCAGATGTCAGCGGCTTCCGGCAAGGTTCCACTAAGTTTCAGATTAGATCGCCGTAACGCCACATCTGCGAGCCGATGCGATGGATAGGTGGGATCGAGCAGGTACGAATACAGCATGGGATCATGCTGCACCCCTTGCGCTGCAATCTCCTGTCGGCCAAACAGATGAATGGCGGCCTTGTAATCGTGGATCGCTTTGGGCACCGACGCGTCCGCCAGCGCCAAGCGCAGGCGCGACATGGCGTCGGCGGCACCGGCACTTGCGGCAACCGTCGCCGCCGTTCCGGGTGCGGCGGAAATTGCGGTATTCCGTGGCTCTTCTTCCGGCAAAGACGCGGCCGTCAACGGCAACATTCCGTCCGCAGACTCTTCCTCTGCTTCCGATTCCTCGTCCTCCGCAGCGGTTTCCATCTCGATCGCCACCGCCAGCGCGCCCCCTGCCGGCACAGCCCGCAGCACCGCTTCGACATCGGCCGCCGTTTGCGCCTCGGTGTAATGCGCTTCGCTGACCTCAACCACCGGCAGCAATTCTTTCAGCAGCGACGTAAATTCAAGTTCGGTAAACAGCGCGCGCAGGGCTTCGACATCCGGCTCGCCGGCTTTCATCGAATTCACATCCAGCTCGATGGGTACATGACAATCAATGGTCACCAGGTTCTTACTTAACAGCACATTTTCGCGGTTATTCAGCAGCGACTCGCGATAGGTTCTCTTCTCCACCTCCGCCGCGCGGTCAAGTGCCGCCTCGACCGACCCGAACCGTTTTATCAATTCCACCGAACCCTTGTCCCCGATACCCGGCGCTCCGGGAATGTTGTCCACCGAGTCGCCGCGCAACGCCATCACATCCACCACCCGCTCCGGCGGCACCCCCAGAATCTCCTCCACCTTGGCGGCATCGCAGATCAGGTTGTCCTTCGGCGGATTCAGCACCCGCACCCGGTCATTCACCAATTGCAGCATGTCTTTGTCGCTCGAAACTACATACACCGCATAGCCGCTTTCGACCGCTCTCCGGGCCAGCGTTCCAATCACATCGTCCGCCTCATAGCCCGCCAGCTCGAGAATCGGAATGCGATAGCCCTCAAGCGCCCGCCGGATGTAGGGCAACTGCTGCGCCAGTTCTCCCGGCATCTCGGCGCGGTTGGCTTTGTAACCGTGGTATTCGACTTCCTGAAACGTCTGCGTCTTGAGATCAAACCGGCGCACGCTGGTGATGGCTTCCGCCTGCTGATCGCGAAACGTCGGCGCCGCCACGTCAAATACTGCCGCCAGATATTCCGGAGAAAAGTCGTCGCGCAACTTGCGCAGCATGTTGACGAACACATAAGTGGCGGCCGTGGGAACGCCGCTCTTGGTGGACATGCCGCGTTGCCGCGCCATGGCGTGGTAGGCGCGGAAAATAAACGACATGGTGTCAATCAGAAAAATTGCGGGACGGTCGTCGGTTAGAATCCCTGGTTTAGCCGCTACAATTGCAGGCTTCGGGCGAGGCTCAACCGAGGCGCTTCCTTCAGGAGTCGACGTCGAATTCTTCCGGGCAGGCAAGAAATCAGTTTAGCAGGCGAAAGAAACCAGCACTTGGCATTGAGCCGGCGATGCTCTGCGAGTGCGGCTGAGGCTAAATGCCAACCGCTAAATGCTAATGGCTGCTCTTCTTCCCGTACTCCGTGGTGTAATGCAGCTTGATTTCGCCGCACGTGCCTTGCTCCGGCGAATAGACCACGCAGGAATCATAGGGCCGCGAATAAACGTGCAGGCTCACCGCTCGCTGCTTGAACTCGCGAGGATTGAGCACGCGATGCACCGGATCCTTGGGATCAACAGCGCAGGGATGAGCCGGATTCATCTCCACCGTGTCTGTCGCCTCCAGCTTGGCCTTGCCGCTCTTTACGTCCTCTGAAATGGTGCGGTAGTTTTCTACCACCAACCTCCCCATGGGCACCGCCATCCAGCAATTTTGCCCCTGATGATTGTGCACCGAGCTGATCTGTCCGACCTCCCAGCAGATCGCGATCAGTTCATACAGCGGAGTCTTATCTATGAGATTGCGCGTGTAATGCTGGCGGTCCCAGGTCAGATAAGGCGCGAGCGTATCCGGGGCGACCGGTGCCGATCTCAGAAACTCAAGTATCTGATCCGTACCGGCAAACGCTGACTCTGAAAGGCTTCGTAACCCGGCCGTAAAATCCTGGATTGCAACCGGCTTGGCCGTAACTGGTGTGCTCATGACCATCTCCTCAAACCGGCTAGTATATCGCGAGGTCAACGCGAACCGGACAAAACAAAATAAAAGTGTAGCGGACTGATTTGCTGGGTGATCCCGAAGTCCCCGCGCTTTCACCAGCGGGGCGAGGGATCTCGCGGGCATCGCCCCTGCACCCCCCTCACTCAGCGCTGATCTCCTTACTCCACAACCATGCAATCGCCGTACGAATAGAACCGGTATTTTTGCTCAACCGCATGTTGATAGGCTTTCAGCACCCGCTCCCGTCCGCCCAACGCGCACACCAGCATAAGCAAACTGGATTGCGGCAAATGAAAGTTGGTCAGCAGCGCGCCTACCACGCCGAACTTGTGCCCAGGATAAATAAAGATATCCGCTTCCTTCCGGCCCGCCTCCACTTTGCCGTTGCCCACCTGCGCCGCATGCTCCAGCGTTCTCACTGTCGTGGTCCCAACGGCAACAATCCGCCGCCCGGCCTCCAAGGCGGCATTGACGTTTTGCGCCGCCGCAGTAGAAATGCTGTACGCTTCAGGGTGCAAATGGTGGTCTTCCACCCGCTCCACACGCACTGGCTGAAACGTGCCCAGGCCGACATGAAGCGTAATTTCCGTGGTCTCGATGCGACGAGCGCGAATGTCCTGCACGATCTCCGAAGTGAAGTGTAGCCCGGCGGTCGGCGCTGCCACCGACCCGCGCTCCCGCGCATAGACGGTTTGATAGCGCTCGCGATCCGCCGCCTGGTCCTCGCGATCTATGTACGGTGGCAGAGGCACATGCCCGATCGCCTCCACGATGCTGAAAAAATCCGCAACCGGCTTGAATCGGATATGCCGTTCTCCGAATCCACACCTCGCAACGACCTCGGCTTGCAGCTCATTCCGCTCGCCAAAGAACAACTGCTCGCCCACGCCCATCTTGCGCCCCGGACGAACCAGGCACTCCCATTCGTTAGGTGCCTCGGAAAACTGCCGCGTGAGCAAAACTTCAATCCGGCCTTTCAGGAAGTCGCGGGCTGCCGGATTTTGCGGACTTATCAGCCGTGACTTTGCTCCGCTTCTCCGGCCATAGAGCCGGGCGGGAAAGACCCTGGTGTTATTGAAGACAAGCAGATCGTCAGGTCTGAGTAAATCCGCGAAGTCGCGAAAGCCGCGGTCGCAAATCTTCCCTGTGGCCCGGTCAAGATGCAGTAGCCGCGAGCCGGCCCGGTCAGACAACGGTTCCTGGGCGATCAGCTCCGGAGGAAGATGATAGTTGAAATCAGTGACCAGCACGCGAGTTGATTATAGTTGCCGCGGGAGATCCCTCGTGCAAGCCCGCCGCAGTTCGGTGGGGATGGCCCTCGGCGAGATTCTGTGGCGACAAGGACACCCTCACTTACAGCCAACCGAAGTCCCCGCGCTCTTACCAGCGGGGCGAGGGATCTGGCGCGCACTCCACCCGGCGCTCTCAACCAGTTTCAGAAAACCCTCCTGATCTGCTACTCTGCCGAGCGATGGATTATCTTTGGACTCCCTGGCGCTACGCCTACGTCACCGCCGAAAAAATCTCCGGCTGCATCTTTTGCGATCTGCCAAAACTCGGCGACGATGCGAAGGCCCGGATTGTGCATCGAGGAAAGCACTGCTACATCGTTCTGAATACATTTCCCTACACTCCAGGCCATGTCATGGTGGTGCCATACCAGCATCTGGACGAGTTGCAGAAACTGCCTGACGCGGCGGCGCACGAGATGATGACGCTGGCACAGGAAATGGAATCCGCCCTGAGGCGGCTTTACCATCCCGACGGAGTGAACCTGGGCATGAACATCGGCAAAGCCGCAGGCGCAGGTGTGGCCGGGCACATCCACATGCACGTGCTGCCGCGCTGGGTAGCGGACGCGAACTTCGTGTCGGTGGTGGGCGAAACGCGGATACTGCCGGAGAGCCTGGAGATGACTTACGAGAGAATTAAAGGAGCCTTGAAATCGCAGCCGTCCCCTGAGCGAGGCTTCGAAGGGCAGAAGCCCCGCTCAGAATGAACGAACAGCACAGTGCGCTTAATCACGTTGCCTACTACTGCAACCTGATGCTCCCAAAGCGTCCATGTGCATATGCATTTGGCCCGGCGGTGAAGTAGAGCACGTTGGTGTCCCTCCCTGAACCGGCGTTGCCAAACCTCAATCCCCTAAAGCCCGTGATGGCGATCGGCTTGCCCGGCGCGCAGCTTGGTTGTCCCTTGTTCAAGCGAAAACATCTGCAACCAGGTACGCCCAGAGTAGGCGGGAACGAGCGTGCGATTGTCAGAAAATTGTCAACAGATTGTAAGTTTTTGAAGAAAGGCGGCAGAAGCAGCAGTCTTGCGGTGAAAAACCGCGTACAAGCCGCGGAGCATCAACTCAACAGCTCTTCCATTTCCTTTTCGCCGATCACCCGGACCCCCAAATCCCTGGCCTTGTCGAGCTTGGAACCGGCGTCCGCCCCGGCGACGACGTAATCGGTTTTCTTGCTCACCGAGCCGGAAACCCTCCCCCCGGCATCTTCGATCAGTTTTTTCGCGGCATCGCGGTTGTACTTGCTGAGCGTTCCCGTCAAAACAAACGTCTTGCCGGCAAGCTTCGTGCCGCGCTCCTTCTTCTTGCCGCTGAAGGTAAGCTTGGCCTCGCGCAACTGCTTCACCAGCTCCCGGTTCTTCGGCTCATGAAAGAATTCGACAATGCTCTGCGCGATCCGCGGACCAACTTCGTTCACCTGTTGCAATTCTTCCGCACCGGCATTCATCAGCGCGTCCATGGACCCGAAATGCTCCGCCAGGAATTGCGCCGTGCGCTCGCCCACGAAGCGAATCCCGAGCCCATAGATCACCCGCTCCAGCGGCAATTTCTTCGATGCCTCAATCTCATCGAGGACATTCTGCGCTGACTTGTCCCCCATGCGCTCCAGTGAAAGCAGATCACCCTTGGTCAGCTTGTAAATGTCGGCAACGTTCTTCACCAGACCGCGCTCCGTGAGCTGATTCACCAGCGCATCGCCCATGCCTTCGATGTTCATCACCCCGCGCGAAGCAAAATGCAGAATCGTCTCCCGCAGTTTCGCCGGGCAGTTGGCGTTCACGCAACGGTAATCCACTTCGCCCTCACTTCGCACAACGTGCGTGCCACACTCCGGGCATTTTGTCGGCATGTGAAATGATTTGTGTCCGCGCGGGTGATCTTTGTCCTCGACCACGCGCGTGACCTTTGGAATCACATCGCCACCGCGTTCGACCTCGACCCAGTCGCCAATCTTCACGCCCAGGCGCTCAATTTCATCCATATTGTGCAAAGTGGCGCGGCTGACGGTGGTGCCTCCGATGGGAACAGGTTTCAACGCGGCCACCGGCGTCAATTTTCCGGTGCGGCCAACCTGCACCAGAATGTCGTCGATCTGAGTGATGCCCCCGCGCGCCGCATATTTGTACGCGATCGCCCAGCGCGGAGCTTTCCCCGTGTAACCAAGTTCCTCCTGCAAAGCAGTGCGGTCCACCTTGACTACAATTCCATCAATCTCGTAGGGCAGTTTCTCCCGCTTCGGTTCTTCCTGCTCTATGAACGTCCATACCTCTTCGAAATTCTTCGCCAGTTTTCGGCTGGTGTTGACTTTGAAGCCGGCTGATTGCAGGGCATTCAAAGTTTCCCAGTGCCGGTCGAAGAAAGTCCGCCCTTCTTGCAGCAGCATGTAGGCAAAGTAATCGAGGCGGCGCTGCGCCGGAATGCTGGGATCAAGCTGCCGCACCGTTCCCGCGGTCGCATTTCGCGGATTGGCAAACAGCGAAAGCCCCTTTCCCTCGCGCTCCTCGTTCATCTTTTTGAACGAAGCGATCGGCATGAGCATCTCACCACGCACCTCAAAATCCGGCGGAATACCCGACTTCTTGAGTTTCTCTTTGGGTACGGAGAGTGGAATAGACCGCACCGTGCGCACGTTCAAGGTAACGTCTTCGCCGATCAAACCATCGCCCCGGGTGATGCCGCGCATCAGCTTGCCGTCTTCATAGCGCAGAGCCAGCGACATGCCATCCAGTTTCAATTCGCAAACATACTCAATGTCGCTTCGCCCGCTCAGTTCGTGCACTCGCCGGTCCCAGTTGCGCAACTCTTCTTCGCTGTAAGTGTTGTCGAGCGAAAGCATGGGCGAAGAATGTGGCACCTTGACGAATCCCTCGCGCGGCTTGCCGCCCACGCGCTGCGTCGGAGAATCCGATGTGATCAGCTCAGGATGTTCCGCTTCCAGCCTTTTCAGCTCGTTCATCAGCTGGTCGAAGTCCGCGTCGCTGATCTCCGGATCGTCGATCACGTAATAGCGATATTCGTGGTGGCGGATCTTCTCCCGCAGAGCCTCGATTTTCGCTTCGACATTCTTTGCCGCGGTGCCCATCGTGAAAGATTATATTCGGAAGGGATCGATTTCAGCGGGCAGCGAAATGCATTCCGCAGCGCACATTATCGAAACCTCGCGGCTCGTGCTGCGCGAATTTGTCTGGGCAGACACCGAGGCCCTGGCTAAAGTCCTGTCGGACCCGGAAACCATGCGGTACTACCCGGCGCCGTTCGACCGCGCCGGGGTGGAAGATTGGATTGACCGCAATCGCAAGCGTTACGCCATAGACCGGCACGGATTGTGGGCGATGATTCTCAAATCATCGGGCGAACTCATCGGCGACTGCGGATTGATCCGGCAGAAGATCGAAGGCATCGAAGAGGTCGAAATCGGATACCATGTGCGCCGCGATCTGTGGAGACAGGGCTTCGCGTCGGAAGCCGCGCAGGCCTGTCGCGATTATGGCTTCACCCGGCTGAGCGTGGACCGACTGGTATCCCTCATTCGTCCCGAAAACCTGCCCTCGAGGCGAGTCGCGGAAAAAATCGGCATGAATTTGTGGAAACAGGTACTGTGGCACGAGCTTCCACATTGCGTTTACGTAATTCGAAGAGCGGAGCTCGCCGCGCTTCAATCTCGAACAATGTAGGCACGGGCGTCTCGCCCGTGCGAACCCAACGTTGAACCTGTGATGCCGATCGCCCCCCCGCCTTCAGATCAGATCGCCCACCTTAAGCCCGGATTGCCCTCCCTTCCAGGACGTGTGAAATTCTTTTTCCACAAACCCGGCGTCGTAGTCGCGCTTTTGTGCCTTCAGCGCCTGTTGCAACCCAAACAATGACCGGGGATTGCGGGGGTTGTGATCGAGGTCCTCACGAAAAACCGTTTCCGCGCCCGCCGCGTCGCCATTCATCAGCAAAGTTGCTCCCAGTGACTCGCGAACCGGAAAGAACCAGTCCGGAGGCTCGCCGTAATTCAGTTTGTCCTGAATCGCCACCGCCTCGCGTAACATGCCGATCGCCGCCGCGGGATCCTTTTTTGCCGTGGCAATTTTCGCCCCCAACACGTCCGCGGCGATCTTCAAAATATCTTTCGTCTTGTTGTTGATGGGCATGGCGAAAATGACATCCGCCGGCGTGTTTTGCTGCGCCTCAGCGACGATCTTGTACTCCGCCTCAGCTTCGCTGATCTTGCCCGTGCCCGCCAGCGCCATGCCGCGTCCAAAATGCCAGAAGACGGTGGTGGCTTTCATGCCGGCGTCGGGCTGAGGCATAGCCAGCATCGCTTCCCACTTGTGAAAACGAATCTCTACTGCGATAGGGATGGTCATGAACCCTTCGAGCGGCGGCATGTCCTTCACCGACGGGCCGACGTGGGCCGCCAGCAGTTCCGCATTTTCCCTCGCTTTCGCATAGTCGCCATCCATCGCGGCGCACATGGCAATGAAGTGCAGGTTATGGCTGTAATACATCATGGAATAGATGCCCTGGGTCCCGCTTGCTTTGAGGTAGGCCTCGTCGGCCAGCACCGCTTTCTCATTCGTCTTGACGGCCGCATCATAGTCGCCGGTGCGAATATAGACATGCGCCGGCATGTGGACGATGTGTCCCGCCGCCGGCGCCAGCGCCGCCAGCTTGTTCGCTCCTGCCAGCGCGCGCTCCGGCGAAGGCGATGCCTCCACCGTGTGGATGTAGTAGTGAATTGCTCCCAGGTTGTTGGGATCGCGCCGGATCACTGATTCGAGCGTGGCCACGATTTCATCCGTTCCCGCCTCCGGGGTCCCATCCTGATGCCACAATCCCCAGGGATGAAGATTCATCCCCGCCTCGGCGAACAACGTCGCCGCATCCAGATCATCAGGAAAATTCTTTACTACCTCACGCATGGCATCGTGGTAATCCTCGGCCGCTTTGCGCCGGTCCGCCTTCGCGTCAGCGGGAAAACGTTTCGCCATCGCCTGGATATACCCCTTTTCCGCGGGCGAGGCATTCGACGACAGATCAACCGCCTTCTGTATGGCGTCATGCGCCTGCACAAAACGGTCATCGTCGGCAGGGTCGTTGTAATTCGGCCCCACCGCCTCGGCGATGCCCCAGTAGGCAATGGCGAGTTTGGGATCGAGGTCCGTGGCCCGGCGGAATGAACGCGCTGCCTCGTCGTGGTTGAAGGCGTAGATATACCTCAGTCCCTGATCGAAAAACTTCTGGGCTTCAGCGTTGCTGGTGGAAACCGGGTGATGCAGGTCTCCTAACCCCTCCACCAGCGTGGCCGGCTTGGCCTGGTTGTGAGCGGAGTGGTCCTGCGCAAGAACAAAAACTGGCAGGCACAGGATGGCAGCGAGCAAAACGGAGATCCGGTATGACATACACGACCCTCCTTGTTTCTTGTGAGTACAGAATTTCTTGGCTTAACGAAGAGCGGCCCAAACGGTTGGCAGTAGCTTAGTCAAGAATCGCGGAAGAAGCAATCGGACCGGCAGTGCGGTATCCTGTTGCGCCAGAAGAAAGACATCGCCATGCCCAAACCCGTATCCACACCGTTTTCTTTGCCGCAGGCATTGCTCGCCGCCTTCGACACCAACGACCGCATCAATCAATACCTGCTGGAGAAGCTTCCCGCAGCCGCCTGGCGCGCCGAACCGCCCGACGGCAAAGGGCGCACCATCGCGGCCATGGTCGCGCACCTGCACAACGTACGCGTGATGTGGCTCAAAGCATCCGCCAAAGAAAGCAGGATTCCCGAGCAACTCGACCGACACCGCGCGACCGTCACCCAAGCGGCGAAGGCTTTGGACGAGAGCCGCGAGGCTCTGGCCGCCGTGCTCAAGACTGCGCTCGAATCCGACGGCCGGATCAAAGGTTTTAAACCAGATGTCGCCGGATTCTTCGGATACCTGATCGCTCATGACGCCCATCACCGCGGCCAGATCTGCATGTTGGCCCGCCAGCTCGGACATCCCTTGCCGCAGAAAGCGATGTTCGGCATGTGGGAATGGGGCACACGAGGCAAGCAATAGCAATTTCCGTGTGGAGGCCGGTACACTCGTCCGTCCATGATCCGATGGAGCGACGGGCGTCTTCGTCCGTCTCTTCCCTCATCGGACGCGTACATCGCCCCTGTAAGCAAAAACGGACGGTGCGGAACACCTACCGATCCGCTGAAGCAGAAATCTCCTCGTACAGTTCTGGCAGTTGCCCCGCAGCTTCCGCCGAATCGCCGAAGCGAGCTTGCTCATAGTGCCGGGTGAATGCCGAAACCCTCTGGCGCACGGATTCATCCTGAATGCTGGCCGCGAATTCCGCAGGCGTCTGCGCTGGCCGCTTGTGCCAGCCCCGGCGGGCAATGGTCCGAAGCATGCGTTCGTACCAGATCGTCGCGGCCGCGCGGGGCGACTTTGCCGGCCGGGACGCTAGTTGCCGCCGGCGCAACATGCGCCACAGTCGCCGCGCATTCGCCGCCAGCACAAGGATCACGCCGGCGATCACCGTGCCCATGCTCCACCTTGCGGGAGAATCCGTAACCGTTTGCTTTACCCGGCGAGCTATTGCCAGCGCGGCTTCATAATGCCGATGCGCCCAGTTTTGCATGTGATGGACCCATGCCACGCTGTTGCGGGTGGTTTCCCGGCCTAGGCGATACTGGTGGCTGGCGTCGTAATTGATCACCCATTCGCGCCAGAAGGAGGACATCGCGTCCACGTAAAGCATCACCCGGTTCCATTGATTATGAACGACGAGAGGACCGACAGGTGTGGGATCGAAGCTAACCCAGCCATAGCCCGGAAAGTAAGCTTCTACCCAGGAATGGGCATCGCGCCCTCGGATCACATATTGAGAAGTCAGGTCATTAAACTCGCCGGTGCGGAAACCGTTGACCACGCGCGCGGGAATTCGCAGCGTTCTCAGCATGACTGCCATGGATGACGCGAAATACTCGCAGTGTCCCTGTTTGCGCTCGAACAAAAAGTTGGCCAGCGGATCGCGAGGAACCGGACGTGGGAGCTGCAGCGTATATCCGAACTTAGTGCGCAGGTAGGACTCTATCGCGACTGCCTTGTCGTAGTTATTGCCAGCGGAGGCGCTAACCTGCTCGGCCAGTTGTGGGATGCGCGGATCAAGGCGTGGCAACTGCAGGTAGTTCAGGAGAATTTCAGGAGGATACGTTTCCGACTGCACACGCAGTTCAGCGGCCATGGGCCGCGCGATGTTGGATGTGGCTCCATAGCCATTCAACGGATGCTCAACGTCGAGGTTATAGACGGCATCTCCGCCATCCATGCTCACCATGCGATAGTTGCCCTCTAGTGCAGTGGGTCTTGGCGCCAGAAACAAAACGTTGCTTCCGATGGGCTCCATCAGCACTCGATAGTGGATCGTGCGGTTCGCCGCGGGCCCTCCCGGGTCGCGGCCAGATAGCGCAAAATTACCGCCCGGTAACGACGGCAAAATATGCTGTTCGTGCGGATTCGACCACGCACGGCCGTCGAAAACATTCAGCGTGACGCCGCGCCAATAAAGGTCGTAACCGCCGTTTGTGTCGTCGTCAATCTGAATATGCATCACCAGTGCGTTGGATTGCTGGATCTCACCTATGCCTCCCAGTTGGACTCGGTCGCTGAAGCCGGTCGTGAGTTGGTTGTACTGCGCGTTCGAGGTCAAATATCCTCGCGAAACACGCGGCAAGACAAAGAAAATCACAGCCGCGCCCAACAAGATGAAAACCACCAGCACCGGCGATGCTCCAGCCAGCGACCAAGCCATGCGCCGGTAGGTCAGCGAGTCCACCGCAGCGTTGGACTGAACGGTAGCTTTGGCCGAAGTGCGCCGCATTTCCATCAGAATGAAGGTACCCACGGCCATGAGCATGAAGCCCGCAAACGCAAAAAGGAAAGTGCTGCCCACCGTCAGCACCGCCGCGGCAAGCACCATCAAAAATGAAATCACCGCCAGAAAGTAGTAGTCGCGATCGCGCTGCGCTGAGAACAGCCGCACCACCATGACGAACAGAACCAAGTGGACGGTGGAGCTGAGAAATGCTCCAGAGATGAGAAAGTAGTCCGTCAGGTAAAAGGCGACATAGGCGAGCGTCAGAGTGTTCGTCCAGCGCTCGGGAATAAGCAGCGTGCGACGATTAGCAAGAAGATATCCGCGAAACAGCAGTGCGCCGCTGACAAACAGCGCGGTTGGAGTGTCCAGCCCGCCCGTGGAAGCCAGCGTTCCGAAGCCGGTCAGGACCAATAAATACAACGCGATCTCGAAATATCGCTGGAGGGCCAACGGTATCGAGACGGCTGTCGGCGGATGGCGCAGCGAAGACATGGGATTTACCCTATTGTTCACGATTCCTCGGCCGAAGGAAAGAGTACGGCGGAGCACTGGTGCTTACTGCTGGGAGGTGGCGGCCCAAAGCCCCGGGGTCCAGAGCCAAGAGCCAATCTTTGCCGGATGCTAGAATCGAAAAGGTCAGGCATCGGCCCCGCGCGACGTTTTCCCGCCAACCCCGCCAGGTCCGGAAGGAAGCAACGGTAACGGGCTCTTGCGTGTGCAGCGGGTCGCCGGTGCCTGGCTTAGGTTCTTCCGCGTCAACTGCGTTATGCCCGGCGACTTCAAGAATCGCGTGCGAGTCCGGCTCTACGAATTATTCCTGGCGCTGGGCCGATGTCCCTCTATGGCTGAAGTTGCAGAAGCCCTGGCATGCGACGTCTCGGACATTGCTGCTGCGTTCCAGGAACTCGCCGCCGCTCACATGCTCGTGCTGCAACCAGGGAGCGGAGAAGTTCTCATGGCCAACCCACTTTCGGCGGTGCCGACGCCATTCGTGGTCGAAATTCAGGGAGACACCGGACCCCGAAGCTGGTACGGAAACTGCATCTGGGATGGACTAGGTGTGATTGCTATGTTGCGGGTTGACGGGCGGGTGCTCGCCTCCTGCGCGTGCTGTGGCGAAAGCATGACCGTACGGGTTCGTTCGGGCGACGTGACTTCCGAACCGCAGGGCGTGGTGCACTTTGCCATTCCAGCCAAGCACTGGTGGGACGACATTGTCTTTAATTGAAAAACCATGCTGATCTTCCGGTCGGAAGAACATATTGATCGATGGTGCAAATCCTGGCGACTCCCGCGCAGCGCCACCTTGAGCGTAGAACAGGTTTGGAAACTGGCTGACGCATGGTATCGCGATCGCTTGTCTCCCGATTGGCGCCGGCGCACCGTGGACGAAGCCCACGAACTATTCGGCTCGCTGGGACTCACTTCCGAGTTCTGGCGGCTTGCCTGAGCAAATCGAGTTAGACATTCTGATCTGCATCGTTGAGAATAGTCGCTTTCATCCCTGATAGCGGTCATGTACACGGAGACCTAATTGAGCAAACCGGTTCGCGTGAAAATCAGCGCTTTGGGAACCTACGTACCGCCTCGCCTTCTTACCAATGCTGACTTGGAAAAAATGGTCGAAACCACTGACAAGTGGATCATGGAACGCACTGGCATTCGCGAGCGGCATATTGTCGATAAGGGCGTGGCCACCAGCGACCTCGCAGTGGAAGCGGCAAAGAAGGCCTTGGTGGAGCGCGGCCTGCAAGCCAGCGATCTTGAAGCATTGGTCGTCGGCACGGTCACCCCGGACATGTTCTTTCCTTCTACGGCCTGCCTGGTGCAGCACAAGTTGGGAGCTAAGAGCCTTTGGGGGTTTGATCTCTCGGCTGCTTGCTCGGCCTTCGTGTACGCGCTACAGGCGGGGGCGCAGTTCGTTGCCACCGGGGCACACCAGCGGGTAATGGTGATCGGGGCCGACGTCATGTCATCCATCATTGATTACACCGACCGCGCCACCTGCGTGATTTTTGGCGACGGCGCGGGCGCGGTAATCCTTGAACCGGCAGATCAAGATGGACTCGGTCTGATTGACTTCCTCCACGAGGTGGATGGATCAGGCGGCCGTGCGCTCAATATGCCCGGCGGCGGCAGCCTCAATCCCTCGACCTGTGAGACCGTGCAGCAGAAAATGCACTACGTCCATCAGGACGGCGGAGCGGTCTTCAAATATGCCGTCCGCAAAATGGCCGAGGTTTGCGAAAAAATTCTGGAACGCAACGGATTCCAGGGCAGCGACGTGGATGTTTTCATTCCACATCAGGCCAACCTGCGGATTATTAGCGCAACCGCCGACCGGCTCACTCTGAAGCCGGAGAGCGTGATCGTCAATATTGATCGTTATGGAAACACCACCGCGGCCACGATTCCTCTCGCCATGGAAACCGCGCGGCAGGACGGCAAACTCAAGAAAGGTGATCTGGTTTTGCTGGCTTCGGTGGGGGCGGGATTCACCGTGGGCGCAACGCTGCTGCGTTGGGCGTATTGACCGCGGGTCTCTGGTTATCCGTTGCTTTTCTGCTGCTCAAACGCCTTCTGCAGGTATTTCCGGGCTTCCTCCAACGCACCCTGCGTGTTGTCGTTGGTTTGCAGCGCCTGGCGGTACTCGTTGGTGGCGCGCTCGCGCTGCCCGGTAATATCGAAGATCTTCCCCAGTTGGATGTGGCTCCACACTTCAGTCCAACGCGGCTCGCCGTCGCCGTTTAATGCTTCCCGGTAGGCATTAGCGGAAGCCTGATAATTTTTCTGCTGGAAGAAAATCTCAGCAACGCGGTAGTGCGCCAGCGAGCTGTTCTTATTGACGTCGAGGGCCTTGTTGTATTCGCTCAGTGCACCGGCTAAGTCGCCCTGCTGCACCAATGCCTGGCCGCGCTGGATGGAGGCGCGCAGCTTGATGTCGGTGGAGTTTCTGAGAACATTATGGTCCGGGTCGATCACGATGCGCCGCGGCTTGCCGAAGGTTTCCAGAGTGAACGCCGACTGCGTGCCCACAACGTCAATCCGCTTTTCTTCGGTCCTGCCGTCGGTGTCGATCTTCAGCTCGACTGGCATGCGGAACAGATCAAGGTCCTGAGTAATCTCGCCTACCACTCGGAAACCAGCACAGCGCGCCGAGGGAGCACATTTGTTTCCCAGGCGATAGACGGTGTATTTGGTCTTGAACTCGGGCGCCCCGGTGGAATCGAGCCACTGCGAGAAAAACCAGGTGAGCTTGTCGCCATAATTCTCTTCGGCAATCGCCTGGAAATCATTCTCTGTCGCGGATTTCCCGGCATACTTGGCGGCAAACTGACGCATGGTCTTGTCGAATTTTTGCTCTCCCTCCACCCAACGCAGCATGTGCAGGATCATTGCGCCTTTATCGGTTACCAGCGACTGGAACTCCGGGGAAAACATGTCCAGCTTGCCCACGGTCGCTAGCGGCACCGTATCGTAGGCCAAAGCGCCCACGGACATGTCTTTAATGGCCTCTTCCAGCCCCGCAGGTCCCGCAGCCTGCTCCACGTAACGCGCCTCGGAGTAGCGGGCGAAACCGTCACTTAACCACCAGTCCCCACGCGACTGCGGACTGATCGAAACTCCCCACCATTGGTGCGCAATCGTGTTCGCCAAGAGACGATAATTGACTTTCTCCGTTATCGCCCGGCTGGCGATGGCGGCGACTTCCGGCGCCCAGGCGGCGGGAACCGTCTCATCTGGGATCTCTACAACTCGCAACGTGGTCGAGGGCGCGGTCCCGTACAGAGTGATGTAATAGGTAAACTCCTTCACCGCGGTCTCCGCGTAAAGCGTACCCAGATTTTGGTGCGACGGCTTCAAGAAGACGTGCAGATCCAGACCAGCTTCGTCCGTCTTGAATTCCTGAAAAGCTCCGGCAATGATGGTTCCCGGAAAACTCGGCTTGTCCCAGACGAAGCTGTAGGTCTTGGTTTCCACTGCGCCAGGCGCAGGCGGCTTAGATCCGGCGGGCGGGGTGCCAACGGTTTCCTGCCCGCTGCCGATCACAACCATGTGAGCCGGTACTGTCACATTGACAGTGGCGGTGAACCGGTTAAGGCCGTAGCCGTTGACCGGAAACCAGCGTCCCGCATAGAGCAGGTAGCTGGTGTCGTCGTTGATCGAAGCTACCTTCAAACCCTGAACCGGGCTGTCGTCCGCCGAATCAAGCTGGCCCTCGTATTCGAAGGTCAGGCTGGTTGATTCATCTTTGTTGAGGTCCTTCGGCAACTGCACACGTACGGTCGAGTCCTGGGCAATGCGCTCGGCCGGAAGGGTCGCACCCGATTCGTCGGTCACTTTGGTGACCCGCAAATCGTTGTGCAACTCAAAGCTGGCGGCGCTGATGTTCTCGAGAGCCGTGAACTTGACTTTAGCCCGGGCGGCAATCTTGTGGGTGTGCGGGGTGAGTTCGGCGTTAATTTGATAGTCGTCCACCCGGAGGCGGCCTTTTTCTGCCGCCAGGGTGGGCAAAGAAGAAAGAAATAGGAAAACGCAGGCGACACCGGCAGCAAAAGCCAGACGCTGGCGCCGAGTTTGAAAAGGCATTAAGTGCAATCTCCCCAGGGAACTCCGCTGATCTGTATGATGAAGATTGTGACCCAAAAGATGCTGTGGGCACAAGGGTTAGCGACACTGCCCACTGAATCACGTGGGGCCAGGGTGCATCACCTGCCCCGTCGCACTCACGTCTTACCTTGCAGCAGCCCTAGCATTATCCCCGCCGCTCGCTCCGCCGGGTGAGTTTTCCCTGCATCCGACCCTTGAAGACGGCCTTTTACTATGCTCAGGCCAGCGAGCATCTTTTCCCGGGCCTGCCCGGCGGGAAGAATCTCGTTGATCTTGGCCACCACCTTCTCCGCGATGAAATCGTGCTGAACCAGCTCCGGCACGACGGTTTCGCCGGCAATCAGATTCACCATGGCAAAATGCGAGACCTTGACCCGCGGGCGCCCCAGCAAATAAGTAAGCGGGGTCACGCGATAGACCATCACAAACGGCGTCCCCATCATGGCCGCTTCCACCGTCGCCGTCCCGCTGGCAATGATTCCAGCTCGCGAGTGTGCCAGCGCCGGCAATGCTTCATCAACCAGGTGTACCCGCCGGTTTCCGTTCAGCTCTTGGAGGAAACCGCGATCGAGCGTCGGTGCAACCGGCAGCAGGAATTCGTATGCCGAACCGAGTTTTGTCGCTGATTCGAGGATCGTCGGCAGGTTCATTCGGACTTCTTTGACTCGGCTCCCCGGCATGATCGTGATCCATTGTTTGGATAAGTCGAGTGTGTGCTGCGCCGCATATTCCGCCCGATCAATCGCGGGGTGCGGAGTATCAGCGAGGGGATGGCCAACGAACACCGCATCTACCCCACGATCGCGATAGAACTTCTCTTCAAAAGGAAAAATCACCAGCGCTTTCGTGATGTATTTGCGCAGCAAACGCACTCGCCCCTGCCGCCACGCCCAAAACTGCGGGCAAACGTAATAGACGACCGGGATGCCTCGTTTGCGCATCTGCCGGGCAACACGCCAGTTGAAGGCCGGCGAATCGATAACGATGGCGAGATCGGGATGGCGCTTGTCGGCTTCGGCGATCAGCTTGTGAAACAAGCCGTAGATTTTCGGCAGGTGGCTGACAATTTCCGAGATGCCGACCACCGCGAGGTCTTTTGCGTCCACGATGGTTTCGCAACCGGCAGCGCGCATGCGCTCTCCGCCCACGCCGAAGAACTCGAGGGATGGATCGCGCCGCCGTAGAGCCTCGATAAGCTGCGCGCCATACATTTCTCCCGAAGCTTCGCCGGCTGAGATGAGAATTCGCAAGACAGCATTGTAAGGCCGCGGAGCTATCTCACGACTGGTGGACCGTCGTAGTGCGGGACTCATGGGTATCATACTGGGCGATCAGTGACGAAGCCTGTTACCAGAGTGATTGTCAAAAATCGTGGTAGCATCACTGGCACCGATGAAAACTCCTCTCATAGGACTGACCGCTTCCCCGCTGGGAGTGCCACTTGGGTCAAAACTTCTGCATGCAAGGACCGATCAGACTGGGGAGTATCGCTTCGAGCACCTAAGCCGCAGGAACTCGACTGAAATTGGCCTGCAGCTCGCACCGCTCAAAGAATGAATCGTTAAGATGTAGTGGGCAGGCGAACGACCAACGACGCACGACGAACGACCAGCGGTCCATGTTCATCGACGAAGCCACAATCCGCGTAAAAGCCGGCGACGGCGGCAACGGCTGCATGGCGTTCCGACGCGAGAAGTTTGTCCCGCGCGGTGGCCCATCCGGCGGCGACGGTGGCAAGGGCGGCGATGTCATCATGGAATCCAGCGAGCGCCACAATACGCTCGTTCACTTCCGCTTCAATCCTGAATACAAGGCCCAGCGCGGGCGCCACGGCGAAGGTTCGAATAAAACCGGACGCGAAGGCGAAGATGTGCTCTTGAAAGTTCCAGTAGGAACCATCATGTACGACGCCGATACCGGCGATATAGTTCACGATTTTTCCCTGCCCGATGAGCGTATCGTCATCGCTTGCGGAGGCCGCGGAGGCCGGGGCAATGCGCGCTTTGCAACGTCCACGCATCAGGCTCCGCGCGAACACGAAGACGGCCGTCCCGGCGAGGAGCGCACTTTTCGCCTGGAGCTCAAGCTGCTGGCCGACGTCGGCCTGGTGGGATATCCGAACGCGGGCAAATCTACTTTGATTTCGCGGATTTCGGCGGCGCGCCCCAAGATTGCCGATTATCCCTTCACCACGCTGCAGCCCAATCTCGGAGTGGTTGCGGTCGGCAAGCCGCCCGAGGAAAAAAGCTTCGTGGTGGCCGACATTCCCGGCCTCATCGAAGGCGCGCATATCGGAGCCGGTCTGGGCACGCAGTTTCTGCGGCACATCGAGCGCACCCGCCTGCTGGTGCATCTGGTGGACATCTCCGACGCCAGCGGCCGCCCTGATCCGGTAAAAGACGTTGAAGTGATTATGGGCGAACTCGAAAGCTTCGGAGCGAAGCTGGAAGAGAAGCCGATGATTCTGGTGGCGTCGAAAATCGATGTCGCCAACAAAGACAAGCTCGCCAAGCTGAAGCGCTACGCCAAGAAACAGAAGATCGATCTCTTTCCGATTTCAGCCGTCACCGGCAAGGGAATTGACGAATTGAAATACGCCATGGCGGAAAAAGTGGAGGAAGCGCGGAGTGAGGACGCAATTGTCGAAGCCGTCCCCTCCAAGCTGCTTGTCGATTAAGACGGGGCTGGTCCTGATAGGGTTGTCCTGGAGCTGCACGTTGGAGATTCATCTGGTCGATGGCACATACGAGTTGTTCCGCCACTACTACGCATTGCCGTCGGCGCGGGATTCAGAGGGGCAGGAGGTCGCCGCAGTCCGAGGCGTCCTCGCCTCGGTGCTTGGCATGATTAAAGACGGCGCAACCCACATCGCGGTTGCTACTGATCATGTTATCGAATCCTTTCGGAACCAACTGTGGCCAGACTACAAGACCGGCGAAGGCGTCGAACCGGACCTGTTGACGCAATTCCCGTTGCTTGAAGACGTTCTCTCGGCGGCCGGCATCGTTGTCTGGCCCATGGTGGAATTTGAAGCAGACGACGCGCTGGCTGCAGCGGCGGTCGCGGCGGCTCAAGATGCGCGTGTCGAACGCGTGATCATCTGTACACCAGACAAGGACCTCGCACAATGTGTGCGGGGCACACGGATTGTCCAGTTGAATCGAAGGACGCGCATCACTTTGGACGAGGCGGGTGTAATCCAGAAGTTCGGCGTCTCGCCGGAATCTATACCTGACTATCTGGCGCTGGTGGGTGATGCGGCAGACGGCTACCCGGGCTTGCCGGGCTGGGGCGCGAAGTCATCGGCTGCCGTCCTTGCCAAGTTTGTTCATCTCGAATCCGTCCCCTTGGACTCTCGCGAGTGGCACGTCAACGCCGCCAATGCGAGCGCCCTCGCGAGCACTCTCTCCCGTGAGCGGGAGCGCGCATTGCTCTTTCGCACGCTGGCCACCCTTCGCACTGACATCGCGCTCTTCGACGACGTTGACCAGTTGCTCTGGAAGGGGCCGACACCGGCCTTCGCGGATCTGGCAACTCGATTAGACGCGGCGAAGATTACTGAGACCCGGCGGCCCGTCTCCCGGCGGTCCCGGACCGCGCCGATAGGGCGGCGCTCCGCAACATGAGTGTTGTTGCCTCCCTCTCAAATGGGGGGCTGCGCCCCTCGACTTCGGTCAGGTCGGGCGTCTGAAGCCGTGCCCCAAAATCACCCTTGAAACGAGGCCATTACGCCTCCGCCGCCATCGCCCCTTGCTGAAAGTGATATTGCACAATCTTCGCCGCCAGCGCCGGACTCATCGCAGGCGACTCGGCTTCGATCGCGCGCACCACTTCGCCGCGGCATACCACTTCCGCCGCCGACAAACCCGCAATCTCCGCGGGCAGCACCAGATTGATCTCGATCTGAACGTTTGCCGGAACCATTTCCTCCGCCCGGAATAGCATGCCCGAACGGCTGATGTTTTCGGTAGTTCCCGCGCGCCAATCGTTTTGCCCGACCTGCCGGTACTTCAACGGCAAATGGAGCTGAAAACGCTGCGCGCGGAAGGGGGACAATTTTGCTTTCGAGCGGCCTGCATCATCTTGCGTAGCCAAACGGGCGGACATCAAAGCCTCCTGAGGGGGTGGGGTATTGAGCACCTCCCGCATCTTTGCCTTGAGCGCAGGGAGGGTAAAGGGCTTCTGGAGCAGGCTGACTCCCGCTTCCAGCGTGCCGTTGTTGCCGATGGCCCCTTCGGTATATCCCGACATGTAGAGCACCTTGCTCTCGGGCCTCACCGAAGTGATACGTTGTGCCAGTTCGTGGCCGTTCATTCCCGGCATGATGACGTCGGTCAGCAGCAGATGAATGGGGCCGGAGTGAGAATTTGAAATCTCGATGGCCGCCGCCGGATCGGCCGCTTCGAGCACAGCGTATCCCTGCATTTGCAGATAATGCCGGGTGAGCTGGCGGACATTGTCTTCGTCTTCCACCAGGAGCACAGTTTCGCGCCCGTGCGTCTCGGGCGTTTCGGCGTACCCGCCTCGAGCGATCATTTCTCGGGCAACCATCGGCTCGCCCGCGGCGCTCACCCGGGGCAAATAAACTTTGAAGGACGTTCCTCGGCCCGGCTCGCTGTAAACCCAGATGTAGCCCCCGCTCTGCTTGACGATGCCGTAAACCGTCGAAAGCCCGAGCCCGGTGCCTTTCGGTCCCTTGGTGGTGAAGAAAGGCTCGAAGATGCGGCTCTGGGTTTCCGCGTCCATCCCAGCACCGGTGTCGCTGATGGCCAGCATCACGTACTCGCCGGGATCCACGGGTGTGTGCAGGCGCGCATAGGTTTCATCCAGAGAAACATTGGCGGTCTCAATGGTCAGCTTGCCTCCGCCCGGCATGGCGTCGCGTGCGTTAACCGCCAGATTCATGATGACCTGCTCGACCTGGCCGGGATCCGCCTTCACTGCCCCCAGTTCAGCTCCCGGAACCATGATCAGCTCGACGTCTTCTCCGATCATCCGGGTCAGCATCTTCAGGTTTTCCGTGACCACTGCATTCAGGTCCAGCACTCGAGGCTCCAGCATCTGCTTGCGGCTGAAGGCCAGCAATTGACGGGTGAGCGAGGTCGCCCGCTTGGCGGCATTCGCGATCTCCTGCGCCGGTCCTCGCAATTCAGGATCAGGCCCCAGCCGTTCCAGCAGAAACTCGCAGTAACCCGAAATCACCATCAGCAGGTTGTTGAAGTCGTGCGCGATCCCGCCGGCGAGTCGCCCCACCGCCTCCATTTTTTGCGCCTGACGCAGCTGCTGCTCCAGCGCGCGGTGTTCGGTCACATCCTCCGCGTAGAGTGTGAAAGATCTGGTGCCATTTTCGCCGTGAGTGCGCCCTGAAAGACGCACGACAATCGCCTTTCCGCTGTTTCCCTTCCATTCCGCGATCAGGCCATTGAACCGTTGCGAAGAACGAAAATGGTCGGCCAGGATGAACCACTGCTGCGAGTCAGCGTAGAGGTTCGCCAGATTGCGGCCTATCAGTTCCTCGGAGGAAGACCAACCAAGCATGGCCACCAGCGCCGGATTGGCGCTCAATAGTATGCCGGCGGAATCGCAGCGGCAGATGCCATAGGACGCGTCATCCACCAGCGAACGGAAGTTAATTTCCGAGCGCCGCAAGCCCTCCTGCGCCGAGCGCAGCGCCGCATTAAAAAAACAAATCAGCAGCGCTACAAAAACAAACAGCGCCAGATGTATGATGGCCCTGCGATAATCCGCCAGTGAGTGCTGCCCGGCCAGCGAGAAATAGGCGTTCAGGCTCAGGGCAAAGGCGGTGGCGACGAGGCCCGGCTTCCAGCCGCCATACCAGGCGCTGACCATGATGGCGACCGCAAACACCACCAGCCGGCTTTCGACCACGTCCGTGAGCAGAAATGCCGGAATCAGCGCAAGAATGATGCTCAGGACGGCGACCCCGTATCGTAGGATGGGAGCCCGAGCCGGGGGAATGTAGCGTCTGCGCAGAAGGGGGAGCTTCAGTCGCATACCGATTCAGCATAGTTCCATAATGGGAATGCGGCGAGTTACGGGAGTTCATCCCCGGCGAGGGCGGATGGCAGGTGGTGTTGAGGCCAATTTCGCAGGCAACCTTTTCGGTGGATCGCGCCGCGGCTAACTGGCATTACTATTGCACTCTATGAACATCGGACTCTTCGGCGGAACCTTCGACCCTATACATAACGGCCACCTCGCGCTTGCCCGCGCCGCGCAGGAACGCTGCAACCTGGGATGCATCTATCTCGTTCCCGCCAATGTCCCGCCGCATAAGCAACAGGCTTTCGCTTTATACTTTGACCGCTACGCGATGGTTGCCCTGGCAGCACAAGGAGAAAAGTCCCTCGTGCCCTCTCTGCTCGAAGCCCCCGGCCCGGCTTTGCCGGCGGGCGATTCAAAGCCCGCAAGTTCAAAGAAAGATCACATTCCTGCGGCGAACTATTCCATCGAAACCGTGCGCCTCCTGAAAAAGAGCTTCAAGAAAGCTGACCGCCTCTTCTTCCTAATCGGCATTGACGCCTTCAACGACATCGCCAAATGGCGCGAGCCCGAGGCCCTCTTCCGCGAATGCGAGTTCATCGTGGCCAGCCGTCCTGGATACTCCCTCGCCGACGTCGCCAACGCACTCCCCGAGAGCCTGCGTCCCAAAAAGGCAGTGACTGCGCCCTTCTCCAAACAGGCTGCCACTGGAGACCTGGTGCTCCCCGGCGTCACCGTGCACCTGCTCGACAATGTGCATCAGAACATCTCCGCGACCGCCATCCGGCAAGCCATCGCCGCCAAGAAATCGCTCATCAAGTTTCTCCATCCCGCCGTCACGGAATACATCAAGAAGACGGGCCTGTACGCGGGCCGCTAGAAACAATGTCGGTTAGAATAAAGATCAAAGGGCGAACCACCAACGACTAACGACCAACGACTGAATCCCGCATGAAGCAATCCGACCTGAAACGCCAAATCTCCGAAGCCATCTCCGCCTGCCAGGAAAAAAAGGCGGAAGAACTCACCATTCTCGAACTCGAAAAAGGCTCCGGCGCATTCACCGACTATTTCGTCGTGTGCAGCGGTACGAACCCCCGGCAAGTCCAGGCGATCGCCGACGAAGTCGAACTGCGCCTCAAGAAAACCGGCCTGCGCCCCACGCACGTCGAAGGCTACCGTCAAGGCGAATGGGTGCTGCTCGATTACGTGGATTTCGTGGTACACGTTTTCTCCGAGAAGGCCCGCCGGTTCTACGATCTCGAACGCCTCTGGAAATCGGCCAAGCGGCTGGAATCATCCGACCTCGCCGCCCGCCCGAAACCCCGGCGCGCCCCGGCCAGAAAACGCGCCTAGCAATTGGCGGAAAAACTCTGATTCTTGGGTGGCGCAGCGCTCTAGCGCCTGAAGTCACAGGCGAGTTTTTCGGCAAGCTGCTACAACGTCGCCACCGGATTCCGGATAAAATCGCTTGGTCCTCAAAACCACTCTGTTCTTGAAACCATGCCTGTTTCTCCCGCCCGCGCGACGGCCTTCGACATTTTGCTCAAGGTCGAGCAGGCGGACGCCTATGCCTCCGACCTGCTGCATTCTTTCCACGGCAAAAAGCTATCGCAGGCCGACCATGGCCTCGCCACCGAGCTGGTAATGGGAGTTCTGCGCTGGCGATCGTTGCTGGACCGGCACATCGCCCCGCACTCCTCTCGGCCTCTGCAAAAGCTTGATGCCGCGGTCCTGACCGCATTGCGTCTGGCTGCATACCAACTTGAATTTCTCGAGCGCGTTCCGCAAAGAGCCGCGGTGCATGAGAGCGTCGAGTTGGTGAAGCGTGCCCACAAACGATCCGCCGTGCCATTTGCCAATGCAGTGTTGCGGAAGATGGCCGCCAGCACACCGCGAACCGATCATGCAGAGGCCGTTCGTAAGGCAAGCACTATTCGCAAATTGTCCGAGGCTTCCGCGCATCCTCTTTGGCTGGTGGAGCGATGGGCTCGCAATCTGGGTTTCGACGCAGCCAGGGAAATCTGCGAGCACGATCAAGCGGCTCCCGAGACAGCAATCCGCCTGGGCGCACTCGCAACAGAAGCCGATCTTGAGAGGCAGGGCATCCACCTATCGCCGGGGCGATTGTTATCCTGCGCGCGACGAGTGCTATCGGGCGATATCACCTCCGCCGAAGCATTTCGCCGCGGACAAGTCGCGATTCAGGACGAAGCGTCGCAACTGGTCGCGCTTCTGGTCGGCCGGGCGACCAGCATTCTGGACTGCTGCGCCGCCCCAGGCGGCAAGACCCAGCTGATCGCAGACCGCAATCCCAACGCCGCGATTATTGCCGTGGAATTGCACCGGCATCGCGCGCGCACGCTTCGCAAACTTGTGCGGGCAGAGAACGTACAAGTGATCGCGGCTGATGCGCGGCAGATTCCGCTCAGCTCACGCTTCGACCGAGTTCTGGTGGATGCGCCTTGCTCCGGAACCGGCACGCTTGCACGCAACCCAGAAATCAAGTGGAAGCTCCGCACTAACGACCTGTCCAACCTTCAGTCGCGCCAGTTGGCCATTCTGCAATCCGCGATGAAGTACCTCCAACCCGGAGGGAGGCTCGTGTATTCCACTTGTTCTCTCGAGCCGGAAGAAAATTCTGAAGTAGTCGAAAGAGCGCTTGCCTCGGACGGTTTGTTCCATCTGCTCGACTGTCGCGTGGAATTGGAACTGCTCCGTTCACAAGGCGAGTTGGCCTGGGATGATATCGAATCGCTGGTCAGCCGGCCTTATCTGCGGACCATTCCCGGCTTACACCCGTGCGAGGGCTTTTTCGCGGCTCTCATAGGGAGAAAGTAGAACGTGTAGGGTAAATAGCCGAAACAATAGTTGTGCAATTGCCTGATTACTTCGACTACGCCGCGCTCGGGTCTAGCCGAACCTCCGGATAGCCCATCATCCGCCAGCAATCGGCCGCAAGCACCAATCGGATTGCCTAAATCCCTAACAGTGTCGCTTCTTCCGTAACTGGAAAAGGCTTGGGATCAGTGGCAACATTCACGCAGATGGGCCTCCCCCCAGGGAGACGAAGAGATGCGCGGAAAAGCTCTTGCAGCGGTGTGTCGGGTTCTGGTGGCAGCGGTAATCCCCGGAATGGCGTTGGCTCAAGCGGGTGGAGCGTTGGGCAACGGTATCAGCGCGCGCGCGACGGCGTTAGGCGGCGCGACAGTGGCTTCGGCGGAAGGGCCACTGGAGGCTATGCAGGGCAATCCAGCAGAGTTGACCAGTTTGAACGGCCGCTCGCTGGATGTGAGTGTGACCAGCCTGTTTGCCAGCGGCAGTTTCACCAATTCAGTTTCGAATAACGGCACGATTCAGAGCAGTGCCGGCACGCTGCCTTACGGAGCGTTCGGGATACGACTGGGATCGCGTTTTGTGCTGGGATTCTCCTCGGCGCCGGACACTTTGATGAAGGCCAACTGGACCTATCTGGATCCCCCGGGAACGGGAGGCGCCAGCTACGGAGTACAGCAGAACCAGTCCACGATTCTGGCGCTGCGCTCTGCGGCTGGATTGGGGTTCGTGGTGAACCGCAAGCTTTCCCTGGGCGCAAGTTTTGGAGCGATTTACAACGCCAACTCCCTGCACGCCCCCTACATCTTCCAACAGCAGCCGCAGCTAGCCGGATTAAAGACCCTGCTAGATCTGCAAGCCTCGGGCGTGGGTTGGAACGGCACCTTCGGAGCCGTGATCTCGCCCAGCAAAAAGTTGACGATCGGGCTGGCTTACCGGACGCAGACCAACGTGTACACCTATGGCAACGCATCGGGGAACGCGGGAGCGCAGTTCGCCGCCCTCGGAATCCCGTTCCAGCCGGCGTTCCACTATGACGCGGAAGTGGACACAAAGTTTCCGCAGGCTTTCACGGGCGGAGTTTCGTGGCAGGGGTGGAGACACGCGCGGATCAATCTGCAGGGGCAGTGGATCGACTGGAGCGGCTCATTCCAGCAACTACCGGTGAAACTGACGAACGGCAACAATTCCGACATCAACGGATTTCTGGGCAGCAGTTCATTGCAGGACACGATTCCGCTGCGCTGGCGCAACCAGGCGACGTTCGGGGTGGGAGTGGAAGTGCCGATGGCCGAGGCGTTCGCGGTTCGGGGAGGGTATTCGTATGCGACCGACCCGGTGCCGTCTTCGACTCTGACCCCGATGACGGCTGCCATCCTGCAGAACACGCTGGGCACGGGCGTGGGCTACAGTCACGGACATTATCGCTTCGACCTGGCTTATCAGGTGCAGCTGCCGACTACCCAGCGCGTGGGACAAAGCGGACTGCTGGCAGGCGAATACAACAACAGCCAGGTGAAGGTGATGGTGCAGTCGCTCACCTTGACCACCAGGATCCGTTTCTAGCGCCGAGAGTGGAGTACCTATGATGCCTGAAGCCGCAGGGACGATTCGCCTCTCCGACGTGGTGTCGGCGCTCTCTGCGGCGCTGGACCTGACCGAAGGGCAGCCCATGGGGCACGCCGTGCGGAGCTGCATTCTCGGGATGAGAATCGCCGAAGAACTGCGGTTGCCGCCACAGGACTGTTCCGATCTCTATTACGCGCTGCTGCTGAAAGACGCGGGTTGCAGCTCGAACTCGGCACGCATGCACCAGATTCTCGGGTCGGACGACCTGCGGGCAAAACGCGAGGTCAAGTTTGAGGATTGGACCAAGCCCTCGCTTTCCGGCCTGCGCTATCTGCTGCGGAACGTACTGCCGGGCACTTCCTTGGCGCGGCGGCTGGTTAAGGCAGTAGAGCTGGGATTCGAACAGAAGCGAAACAATGCGGAAGTGATTGGGGCGCGCTGCGAACGGGGAGCGGAAATCGCACGCAAGATCGGGCTGAACCAAGCCAGCGCTGAAGCCATTCGAAGCCTGGACGAGCACTGGAGCGGAGCGGGTTATCCGGAGCACCGCAAAGGCCAGGAGATTCCGATCCTATCCCGGATCATGAACGTGAGCCAGACATTGGAAGTGTTTGCCAGCGGCCGCGGCCCGGCGGAGGCGGTGAGAGTGGTTGGGGAGCGCGGCGGGAGCTGGTTCGATCCCGAGATCGTAAGCATCGTGCGCTCGCTCGAGCACGACCAGGAGCTTTGGGCAAAAGTGCAGTCGAAGGATGCGCGCGAATGCGTCTTGCAAATGGAGCCGGGGACAGCGGTGCGCGCGTCGGGGGACCGCATCGACAGCATTTGCCGCGCGTTCGCAGAGGTCATCGACGCGAAATCGCCTTACACGTTCACGCACTCGATGGGAGTGGCCGAGGCAGCTGTAGACATTTCCGAAGGGCTGGGGCTGGCCTCCCAAACCACAGCGATGGTGCGGCGAGCGGCGTTGCTGCACGACGTGGGAAAACTGAGCGTTTCCAACGCTATCCTGGAGAAGCCCGGGAAGCTGACCGAAGAAGAATGGAAAGTGATGAAGATGCACCCGGTGTACACGAAAGTGATCCTGGAGAAAATCGCGGGATTCGAGCACCTGGCGTTTGTGGCGGCGTCGCATCACGAGCGTCTGGACGGCAAAGGCTATCCGGAGGGGCTGACGGGCGAGCAACTACCGCTCGCGGCGAGAATCATTTGCGTGGCCGATGTGTATCAGGCACTGTGCGAGAAGCGCCCTTACCGCGACGGCCTGCCGGCCAAAGCGGTATTTGGCATAATGGCGGAAGATTCCAGCACACGCCTCGACGGGGAATGCCTGACGGCATTGAAAGAACGACGGCCGGAAGAGGCGGTCAAGGCCCTGGCGAAGGCGACGGGGGCCTAGTAGAAGAGTCTCCGAGTCCTCGCTACCGATGACTCTGTAGTTCCGGAGCAGATTGTCGCTGATGTCGATCTCGTCGGCTGGTTACACGATCGAAAGACGTACACGCTTCGTCATGCATTCCCAAATCCCCGGCCAGACTACTCTTCAAAAGTGGGCTGCATAAGGCCGATTCCTCTTGCAAAATCGCGATTTTACCAACAATGGTTGAACAGCCTATTTCTTGAGATGAGTTAAGTCATTATTATTCACTTGACAAAGGTTCATAAGTTCGCTATATTTTGTTCATGGCAAGCGGAAACCCTAATCAGACTTGGATTTGCGGAGTCTTAGGTCAGGGTTTTGCTTCTCTAGCTTGCTCAATAGTTGCTTCCGCAATGCCGCTGCCAGCTTTCGCGTCGGCATCCTGTCCAGTGGATTCTTCTCTCGCTTTGGAGGCTTACTAGCCATGACCTTAAATGACCTCACTCGGATGTATTCGACTGACGAACAGTGCCGCGCCCTGCTCAGGAAACTGCGCTGGCCCCACGGAGCGGAGTGTCTGCGCTGCAAGAGTAAGAAAGTGTTTGAGCTTTCCGACTATGCGAAGTTTGAATGCGGCGAGTGCGGCTATCAATTCAGCGTTACGACCCAAACGATCTTCCATGACACGCATCTCCCGCTGGAAACTTGGCTCATGGCTGTTCTCTTGCTCGTAGAAGCTCGCAAGGGAATGAGCGCCAACCAACTCAAGCGCACTCTCAGCATCGGCAGCTACAAAACCGCGTGGTACTTGTGCCACAGAATCCGGGCGGCTATGGCCGAAGTAGATCAGCCCATGCTGGACGGTACGGTTGAGGTTGATGAAACTTTCGTTGGCGGTCGCAAGCAGGGCCATCAGCACAAGCCCGGTCATCCAATGTGTACTAAGCAGATTGTGATCGGCATCCGGCAGCGCGGCGGCGATCTGCGGTTCTTTCATGCAGCAGATGTCAAGAGTGGTACGCTGGCGAAGTACATCCGCGCAAACGTAAGTGCAGACGTGGACGTAATCATCAGCGATGAGTACAACTCTTATCCGACCGCCATGAAGGAACTGGCGCTCACGGATCGCCACAAGACGATCAAGCACAAGTCCAAAGTTTACGTTGATGGCGATATCCACACCAACACTATCGAATCCGCGTTCTCCCTCTTGAAGCGCGGCATCATTGGCACGTGGCACAGAATTTCCGCAAAGCATCTCTCGGCCTATTTGGATGAGATGACCTTCCGCTTTAATCGCCGGAAGAATCCCGATTTGTTCATTGATACCTTGCGTCATATGGTGACCGCGCCTGCGCTTACGTTTGAAAAACTTACGGCTTAATTTTTCTTCGGTTTTATCTTTGTTTTTTGCGCGATTTCGCGCACCAGTCTTTGAAACTCTTGCTCATCCCGGTGGAAGATTCCAACAATTTCGTTCTGTACCGCTTTGTATTTCTGAATTTTGGTTTTCAGGTGCTCCCAGATTCTATCTAGGCTCTTGTCGCTGAATTTCCAATTTGCTCCTTTCAGCAAGAGTGTGCCGAGTTGAGAGTCCAACTCCTTGAGCATTCTAACTAGATTGGCGAGAGCCACATCAATCAGTTCCGTCGTTCCATCGTTCCTAAGTACGGCGATGTGAATATCACCTCCGCAACCATCGGCATGAGAGACGGCCTGTTGCAGCATGTAAGCAGCTAAGATAATGGCTTCGCTCGTGTGAAGCGCGGTGTTTGTTTGCATCCGGTCTGCTATGTAGTTTGTGATGTCACTTCCGCTGCCAGAGGTGACGTAGCCAACGGGTGGTCCGCCCGCGATGATATTTTTGCCGACATTGTTGACGATTGGGCCATACGCATAAAACAGGCGCGTCTGTGTACCGCACCAGATACCATAGGTCAGATTGGCTACTGGCATATAGCCAGGATGGAAAATTTCCTTGTACTCGGCGTGGAGGCTCTTGATTCTCTGCTCGATGTTTCGGCAGATGTCATCAATATTCCCCGACGCGGCCTGCATCTCAATCCCCGCCTCGGCGATGAGCTTATCAATGAACGGGCCATGTCCATCGCCTGCGAACAGAGCGCGGCGGTCACACGGATTCTCGATTTGATGTACAAATGGTTCTGGCAATGGCGGCAAGCTAACCAATTTCGGAACTGAACGCTTGAGCATTCCGCCTTCTATGCTTTCTTGCGTGTCTGCTCCGAGAACAACTCCGTCTGTACACAAAATGCCAACCGTGATGGTCATTCGATTTCGCTGTGGCCTGTTTGCCGTTTTTGGCTGTACTAGAACTGGGGGCATCCTAGCGCACCCCCCGGACAAAAGCAGGGTAGCACACTTCCTGCTTGAAGTGAATAATCCTGAGTTAAGTCACGAACCACGCTGCCGTGAGACCAACCTGTCTTAGCGAACTTCAAAATTCACCGCCGTGCCGGCAACTACTTTTCCTCCCGCCGGAGGACTCTGAGACACGATCACACTCGCCGGCGAAGGCTGAGGCAACGAAAGCTGGGGCAACGAAGGCCGGGACGACAAAGGCTGGGGTAACGAAGGAAAGACCGCTGGCGCCGGGCCAGACGGAACAGTCGTGGCGTTTACCGTCTGCTCGGTCTCTGTGACGCTTCCCAGGCGCATGCCGCCATCCTGCAAGGCAAGTTTGGCGCCGCCCAGCGACTGGCCGATGAAACTTGGCATCACGAAGGCCTGCGGCGGCGCGGGCTCGGTGACCAGCAAGCTGATCTTGGGAGTGGAGACTCCGCTGGCGCTGGGCGGAGGACTCTGTGCCACGACCTGATCGGGCGTTGCTCCAGGTGCTTGCGCCCCGGACATCGGAGCCACCAGCATCTCGATCTGAGCCACCGCGCCCACATCCAGCCCCCGGCGCCGGATGTTGATCTCGGCGGCCCGTTCAGTTTCTCCCAGCACGTTCGGAATCTCTACGCGCTGCGGCCCCAGACTCTGCGCTACTCGAATCTGCCAGCCCCGCCGAACCTCGGTTCCCGGCAACGGCAGTTGCGAAAGAATTCTGCCTTCTGCCACGGAGGGGCTGTAGTACTGCCGCTCGACGTCCATCTGAAATCCGCTGGCATCGGCAATCCTTCGCGCCTCGGCGGGAGTTTTGCCCACGAGATCTGGCACGCGCACCTCCTGCCCGTGAATCGCAAATCGCATGGCAGTAAGGGCCGAGACCAGCGCAACTACCAGTAACACCAGCGCGAGGAAAACCAATCGAAAGAAGGATTTCAATGCGGCAACTCCTCGACCGGAGCCGAATCTAGGGTATCCAGCTTCTGCGCAGCCGAGCTTGACGGCAGCGCGGGTGGAGATTGGAACTCGCCCGGTTCTTTTCCCGCCAACGCGCCTTTCATAAAGTCCATCCAGATCGGCAATGCGGCGTGTGCTCCCGTTTCCTTTGCTCCTAGAGATTTCTTCTCGTCGTAACCAACCCAGACTCCGGCGGTCATGGACGGCGAGAACCCAATGAACCACGCGTCGGTGAAATCATTCGTGGTCCCGGTTTTCCCGCCCAGCGGATACTTCATACTGGCCGCGGCGCTGGCCGTCCCGTGCTGCACCACCCCCTGCAACATCGAGGTCATGATGCGGGCGGTGCGGGAGCTGATGACGTCTTTCACCTCGGGAAAATCTTCTTCCAGCACGCGGCCTTCGTAATCCGTCACCTTGGTAATGTAGCGCGGCGCCACGCGCACGCCATCATTGGGGAAGACGCTGAACGCGGAAGTCTGCTCAAACAGCGTCACGTCGGCCGCGCCTATGGCGATCGGCAGGTACGGCGGAATATTGGAGGTGATACCGAAGCGGCGGGCGTAGTCAATGACAGTCTTAATGCCGAGGCTGTCGGCGAGCTTCAGCGCCGGGATGTTCCGCGAAGCGGCCAGCGCGCGCCGCAAGGTAATGGTGCCTTCAAACTTTTCATCGTAATTATGCGGAATATATGGAGCGGCCGCGGTCTGAAATGTTACCGGCGTATCGAGAATGGTGTCGTCGGGCTTCGCGCCCAGATCAATCGCAGCCGTATAAACGTAAGGTTTGAATGACGATCCCGTCTGCCGCAGCGCCTGCGTGGCGCGATTGAACTTCGATTGCTCAAAATCGCGCCCGCCCACCATCGCCTTAATGTCACCCGTGGCGTTGTCAATGGCCATCAACGCGCCCTGCGCGCCGGAATCCTGCTCCAGGCTTACGCGTGCCTTGCCGCCTGCCAGGGCCAGAATTTTGACGTAAACAATGTCGCCCTGCCGCAGCATTTCGAGAATCTTACGTTGCGTCCAGGCAACGTCAGGCTGGGTTAAAGGTGCTGTGTAGTTTCCGAGCTTGACGGTCGCCGATCCTGGCGCGACCGACATGACCAGCGCATGAACGTAGCCGTTGATTTCGGGCTCGTCATCCCAATCGGGGTGGTGGTAGTTATTGAGCCCGACATTTTCGGTTAAGACATTTTCGAGATGCCCCTTCCAGCCATGACGTCGCTCGTAAGCGGCCAACCCGTCGAGCACCGCCTGATTCGCCGCCTGTTGCAGGCTCATGTCGAGTGAGGTATAGACGCGCAATCCGCCTTCGTGCACCTGATCGCTGCCGTACTTGTTTTCCAGATAGCGGCGAATCTCTTCCACAAAATAGGGCGCCAGCGAATTCGGATCGTGTTGCAGCTTCAACTGAAGCGGCCGGATGCGCGCCGCAATAGCCTCTTGCGCCGTGATCTTGCCATCCTCGAGCATGGCGTTGATCACCAGATTGCGCCGCTTCAGCGCCCGTTCGGGATGATTGATGGGCGAATAAGTTCCCGGCCCTTTAGGCAACCCCGCCAGCAGCGCGGCTTCATCCAGCGTGAGCTGTTTGGCCGGTTTGCTGAAGTAGTACTCCGACGCCGCTTCAAAGCCATACACTCCGTGGCCAAGAAAAATCTGGTTGGCGTAAAGAGTAAAAATCTGCTGCTTGGTAAAGCGCCGCTCAATCTGAATCGCCAGCAGCGCCTCCTCAATTTTGCGATGAAACGAACGATCGGGAGAGAGAAACAAGTTGCGCGCCAACTGCATAGTCAGGGTTGATCCGCCCTGAACTTTGCCGCCTGATTCGATATCGTGATACGCCGCCCCCGCAATGCGCCAGACGTTGATGCCCCAATGACGATAAAAATCCTTGTCCTCAATGGAAATCAGGGCTTCGCGCAGCACCGGAGGAAAATCGGCATAGTTCGCAACCACACGCCGTTGCAGCGCGAACGAACCAATGATGCGGCCCTGCCCGTCATAAAGCTCGGTGATGGAGCTGGGACGATAGTGCTCCAACTCTTCCACCTGCGGAAGATCGGTGGAATAGACCAGCAAAAGTCCGGCAGTGGCGCCGACCAGCGCCGATAACAGGACCATCAGCCCGAACAAAAGCCGCCCCACCAGCTTGTGGCGGGAGACTTCCGCCGGCGCAAGTTCTTCTGCAACGGACTTCATGGCAGATCAAGTTATGGAGATATCAGGTTCAGGATAGCAGGGAGGCGCAGTCGTCTGTGACGACTAGTGGCTGACCGCGCCTGTCAGTCTCGGGAACGGATACAATAAACTCGCGAGGTGCCACCGGCCAATGAACTCATCCTCTTCATGCCGTTCACGTTTGACTTTCTCCACAAAGGCTTCAGCGGCGGCGCTTGCCGTGGCCGCGATATTGCTGCTTTCCCAACGATCCGCGTTTGGGCAGACGCAAGAGACCGTTTGGAGCGATCAGGAAAAACCGATCGTCGAGACGATCAAGACTCTCCGAAAGTTGCCGGATGCCACCCGGGCAGATACGACGAAGCAGCTCGCCCTCCAGATTCGCCAACTGTCCAAGACTCCCAACAAGCTGCGATTGGCCATCCATCTGGCGGATCTCTCGACCGAAGGCGACCTTGGGATGGACACCTTGCAGGAGGTAGCTACGACCTTGGCCGCCGCGTTGCAGGAACAGCCCGTGCCCGATGAAAAAGGCCAGCCCGCCGAGCCTTATGTCGAACTCGCGTCACTGGTGCGCTACGAGCATGTGACCACGTCTCTGGATGCCGCCCCCCTCAAAGCAGCCATGGCCAAACTCGAAGTTGATGACCAGCAGCGCCAGCACGCGAATTTCACGCTGACCGACATGCAGGGAAAAGCATGGACTTTGCAAGACCTGCACGGCAAGGTTGTGCTGGTGAATTTCTGGGCCACCTGGTGCCCGCCCTGCCGCAAAGAAATGCCCGATCTAGAGAAACTTTACGAAGCATTAAAGGACAAGGGGTTCGTGATTCTGGCGATCTCCGACGAAGAGGCCGACAAAGTGACCCCTTTTATTGCGGAGCAAAAGGTCAGTTATCCCGTCATGCTCGATCCGGGGCGGAGAGTGAACGAGCTATTTCAGATCGAAGGGATACCTAAGAGCTTCATCTACGACCGCGACGGAAAGCTGGTGACCGAATCAATCGACATGCGGACTCAGCGACAGTTCCGCGTCATGTTGGCAATGGCAGGGCTGCAATAGCGACACTCTTGCTGAGGGGTGACCCATTCTAACGGCGCGCCCTCAGCGACGTGAGGGTGGGATGCAAATCTGTGGAGTCCAAGACACCCCAACTAATACTCCCGCCTAAGCAACGCACCCTAGCTCGATCTCGCCTTTAAGACCTGAATAGCCTTCTGCAACTGATCATCCTGCTGCTGCGGTTGCTTCTGGTTGGTTTCGTCTGCGGGAGCGGCGTTTTCGTCTTCGTCCGGCAGCGGGCCATCATCCTCATCCGCTACCAGCACGTTCGGAGTGACGGCGGTGTCCTGAATGGCCTTGCCATCCGGCGAGTAATACTTGGCAACCGACAACACGAGCGCCGAGCCATCTGGCATCTCAATTGTCTTTTGCACCGAGCCATCGCCGAAGGTTTTGTCGCCCACCACGTCGCCGCGGGCGTTCCCGAGGATCGCCGAGGCAACAACCTCAGCCGCGCCTGACGTGCCCTTATTTACCAGTACCGCTACGGGCAGAGTAGTAATTGCCTTTGCCGGATCGGCATTGAAAGCTTCTCGCGGATACTTCTGGCCTTGCAGGTAGGTAATGGTGCCGTGATTAAGGAAAAGGTTCGCGGCGGCAATGCCTTCCGACTCATCCCCCGCGGCGCAGTTACGCAGGTCGAGAATGAGCTTCCTGACCCCCATCTTCTCCAGGCTCTTGATCTTCGCCGCGATTTCGTCCATTTGCCCTTAATAAGCGCATCCACATGAATTTCGCCGATGTTGTCTTCGAGCACTCTGTCGCGAACCGGCGGTATGTTCACGATTTCGCGGGTGATGACCATCTTTTGCGGTTCGGCGCGTCGGGTGCGCACCACGGAGACCGTGAGAGTCGAACCTGGTTGCCCCACCAGCAGATTATGAATTTCGCCAATCGACATTTCCCGGGTGCTCTTGCCTTCGATGGCCTCAATGATGTCGGTGTCTTGCAATCCGGCTTTGTCGGCGGGTCCACCGGGAATGACCGCGACGATCGAAGCATAGCCAAAGAGCTTGGAAATCGCGGCCCCGATGTCGCCTTTGGCCTCGGTCTTGTGCGCTTTGTACTCTTTGTACTGAGCCGCGCTCAGATAGCTGGAATCAGGGTCCAGCGATTCCAGCAGCCCATGCAGAGCGCCGTCCGTCACCGCGGGAATGTTGGGCTCTTCCACATATTCGCTGCGCACCCGCGACAACACTTCGCTGTACACCTGGAGCTGCGGATAAGCGCCGTCTTTATTGGAGGCGCGAACGGCGTCGAAGCCGCCGACTACCATGAACAGCAGCACTGCGGCGGAGGAAGCAAGAACGGTGGCCTTAATCTTTATTGACATCGCTTTATGGTCTTCCCCGGAAGGGAGTCCCTACTCCCCTGTGAAGTCTCCCCATTATAGCCTGTTTGATGCCGCCGCCAGTGCATTGGTTTGGCAAAATGCAGCCCTTCGGTAACTGGAAGCGATGAGGCCCCCGGCGATCCCTTGGTCCCGCTGAACAAGGGACCAAGTTCAGCACTGAAATACATAGATAAGAAGTCATGTTCGCCTTGGGAACAAGCGGGGCTTAGAGACAGTAATCAGGTACGAACTGGTGGCGGGCGGTTGGACTCGAACTTGAGCCGTCTTGCGGGCGTGAGCGTAGCGGGAGCCCGCGGGCGAAATCCCGAGCTTCGCGAGGGACCTGGCGGGAACTGGTGGCGGCGGTTGGACTCGAACCAACGACCTACGGATTATGAGACCGTCGCTCTAGCCACCTGAGCTACACCGCCACGGTGCCGGAAATTGCGGGGAGGTAACGATTAGACAGGCCACTAAGACCGGGTCAGATTTCTCCAACCTGATTTGATTTTAAGAGGCGGCGCAAAGCAGTGTCAAACTTGACGCCTGCGCTGCGAGGTACAACGCCCCATGAACGCTATTGCAACTGGAAACCAGAAACGGGAAACTGGGATTCCATGAAGGCGATTGCCGTCATCCCCGCGCGGCTCGAATCCACTAGGCTGCCGCGAAAAATGCTGCGCCAGATTGCCGGACAGCCGCTGATTGCCCTGGTGTACCGGGCAGTGCGCTCTTCGCTGCTGCTCGCGGACGTGATTGTGGCAACGGATTCCGATGAAATTATGCAAGTCTGCCGCGAAAGGCAGATGCACGCGCAGATGACTTCTGCTGCTCACCGTAGCGGAACCGAGCGGGTGCATGAGGTCTCAAATTCGATGGCAGCGGAGGTTTACGTCAACGTTCAGGGAGACGAGCCGCTGGTCGGGGCGGAGCACATCGCCACCCTGCTGGACCTGATGAAGGACCAGTCGGTACAGGTCGGCACGCTGAAAACCTTGGCGGCTGCGGAAGACATTAACAATCCTGCGGCGGTAAAGGTCGTCACTGATCGGGATGGGAGAGCTCTGTACTTTTCCCGCGCCACCATTCCGCATGATCGTGATGGCGCCGGCCCGCGTTATTTCAAACATCTTGGGCTCTATGCCTATCGCAAGCCGGCGCTGGACCGGTTTTGCGCGATGCCGGACTCGGCACTGGAACGCAGTGAGCGTCTGGAGCAGTTGCGTTTTCTGGAAAATGGGATTCCGATTCATGTTGCGGAAACGCCCTACGATACGGTGGGGGTGGATACGGAAGAGGATGTGAAGCGGGTGGAAAAGGTATTGAAATCCCGTCACCTCGGCGGCTAAAGCCGGTGCGGAAAAGCGAGCCAGTCATCGCAGCGCTGAAAGCGCTGCGCCACCCAAACCTGAGTTTTTCAGTTTGCCTGCTGAGGTTCACTGCTGTTTCCCCATGCTTCTGCGGCCTCAACCCGGTGAGAAATTGCAGGATGAGAATGAAAGAACCACTCCACGAATTTCGAGGGCACACGTTCAGCCAGGTTCTGCTCGGCCAGCTTGTTCATCGAGGAAATGAACGGTTGCACGCTGGCGATGGATTCGAAGGCGTAGCGGTCGGCCTGGCGTTCGTTGAAACGGGAATAGCCATTCAGAGCGGGCATGAGCAGGAATGAAAGCACGGTGAAGACCAGCACGATCATGGGCAGGCTGGCGAAATCGGAAAGGGTTTCAAACAGGTGGAGACGATCCACGGAATACGACAAGGCCGCGCTCGCTGCCCAAAATCCAACAAACATGATTGCGGCCTGCACCAGGATGCTCTTCAGCACGTGGCGATGCACATGATGTCCCAATTCGTGGGCCAGCACCGCTTCGATTTCATCGAGAGAATAATTATTGAGCAGAGTATCCGCCAGAATGATGCGGCGCGTGCTGCCGAGCCCGGTCAATGCTGCGTTCGCTTTCCTGCTCTTCTCCGAAAGTTTCCACTTGTAAACCCCGCGCACCTGAGTTCCCGCGCGCTCGCCGAGGCTCACCAGGCGCCGCTTCAACTCGTCGTTCTCCAGCGGCTCGAACTTGTAAAAGATGGGAAACAGAACCACCGGGGCTAGCTGCGACATCAGGATAAACAGCACCTGAAAGACTGCCCAAGCCAGCAGCCACCAGTGCTGAGGAAATTCGCGAATGACGAAATAAAGCAGTTCGACGACAACCGCGCCCAACACCAGCCCAACTAGAAAGCTCTTGGCTTCGTCCCAAACCCAACTGAGCAGTTTTTGATTGGAAAGATGAAAGCGATGTTCGATGCGAAAGCCGTAGTAATCCAGGCCAAGACCCAGGAGTTTACTGATGACCATGAGCATCAGCACATACAGAAACACAGCCAGCGCGTAAGTCTGGAACGAGGCGCGATAAGCCAGGTCGCGAAGGCTGGCGTTCCAACCGGTTCCCAGCAGCACGGCAAGGAGACCCACGCCGAGAACAAAGTCGGCAATACCCAGCCACCGGCGGATATGGTTATAGCGCCGCGCTTCCGGCGAATCGACCGGCACGGGAATTGTCGCTGCGGGGGAAGCCATCACGTAGCTTTATTGTACGGGATAGCAGGAGATAGCAAGTGTCACAAGTACAGCGAAAGTGGCCGGAACCGCTAACCAGTGTCCCCGACAAAGGCCTCGGCACCGGCCAAAATCTCATTCACCAAGTCCGGCGATGCTGCTTCCGCGTAGATTCGCAACAGCGGCTCGGTTCCTGAGGCGCGCAATAAAACCCAAGCTTCCGCTCCGTTGCCGTTGGTGGGAGCATCGAGAAAGAACTTGATGCCGTCAAGGCCTTCTTTTTTCAGCACCGCATAAGCTCCCAGGCGTTTTGTGCCATCGGACCGCGCCCGCTGGATTGCGTTTTGTTTTACGTCTTCCGGAATGTACAGGTCGCGGCGTCCGTAATAGTGCGGGCCATATTCGCGCTGCAAATCGGCCACCAGTTGGCCCAGGGGCTTGCCTTCCTCAGCCATCACATTAGCCAGAAGCAGGCAATTGAGAGTGCCGTCTCGTTCTGGCAGAAAACGCGAATACCCGATGCCGCCTGACTCCTCGCCTCCAATCACCACCTCGCGTTCCATCATGATATCGGCCATGTATTTGAAGCCGATGGCGCACTCGGTTAATTTGCGCCCATAGCGCGCGGCGATGCGATCCACCATGCGCGTGGTGTTGAAGGCGCGAACCACCTCGCCCGGCCATTTTTTTCGTTCCAGGAGCCAGCGCGTGAGTACGGAGAATATCTTGTGCGAATCGACGAAGCTGCCGTCCTCGGCGACCGCGCCGATGCGGTCAGCATCTCCATCGGTGGCCAGGCCGGCGTGACAATGTTGGGAGACGACGGTCTGCTGCAACATGGCCACATGCGGTTGGATGGGTTCCGGATTTATGTCTGGAAACAGCGGATTCACTTCCTGACGAATGGCGACAAATTCCACCCCGTGATCTCTGAATATCCCTGTAAGTACACCACGTCCGGAACCGTACATCGAATCCACCGCAAACTTGAACTTCGCTTTTGCGATCAACTCCACGTCCGCGAAGCGGCAAATCGCCTCGACGTACTGCGGCTTCAAATCAACTTCTTCGATCGCAGCTTTCTGGCCGGTTGGCTTTGCCCCGGCCTGGAGTTCCTGTTCGATCAGCTTTAAGATTGCGGGGGTGGCCGAGCCGCCGAACTTGCCCTTGAACTTCACTCCATTCCAGTTCCAGGGATTATGGCTGGAAGTAATGACCACTCCTCCCGCGGCACCGGTGCTCTTGACTGCAAAAGAAATTGCCGGAGTCGGAGTAGAATCGTTGGCGATTTTGATGGCAATTCCGGCGGCGGCAAGAACTTCAGCAGCGGCCCGGGCAGCGAGTTGCGAGGCGAAGCGCGTGTCGTATCCGACCACCACGCCGCGGCCGGCATCTTCATGCTTCAGAACGTAGGCAGCAATAGCTCCGGCGACGCAGCGAACGTTGTCGAAGGTGAAATCGTCGGCGATGATGCCGCGCCAGCCGTCGGTGCCGAATTTGATCTGGTCGTTGGACATTTCGTGGTGGTCGTTCGCCGTCGGCAAGGGCCGCCGGCCTTCACATCAGCTTATGCAGCTTTCTCTCGTCCAGGTACTTCACCACTTTGCCGACTTCCTGCGCACGGTCGCGGGTGGTGATGAGCAAGCCGTCTTCGGTATCCACTACAACAAGATCGTTGACCCCTACCGCTGCAACGAATTTCCCCGGAGCGTAAATGTAATTGCCCTGCGCATTCAGGGTGAAGATGCCCTCGCCGGAAATCAGGTTGTCATTTTCAGGACGCTGTTTGTTTACGAGGTGCTCGTGTAAAGCGGTCCACGATCCCAAGTCGTTCCAGCCAAAGTCAGCGGGTAAACAGAAGATATTGGAGTCTTCTTCCCCTCTCGATGAACGCGGCTCGAGGACAGCATAGTCAATGCTGATATTCTCGCACTTGGGATAGAGACGGCGAAATGCGTCTGCGAATTTCCGCGTGCCAAAGGCGCCGGCGATCTGATCGAGTATCGCAGCGGTCCTGGGCAGGTGCTCTTTCAGGGCATTGGTCAGCGTTCGCGCGCTCCACAGGAACATGCCACTGTTCCAGAAAAAGTTGCCGGCTTCGAGAAATGCCGCGGCGCGTTCGGCGTCGGGCTTCTCGGTGAAACGGCGAACGCGAAACTGGCCCCCACTTTCCGCGGCACCAGCCTCGATGTAACCGTAGCCGGTTTCGGCTCGGGTGGGGCGGATTCCCAGGACCACGATATTCTCGCCTGCCACAGCAATCTGGATACCCTTTTGCAGTGTGGCTCGGAAGCGTCTGCTGTCGCCGATTACATGGTCGGAGGGAAACATTCCGATCACGGCGTCCGGGTCGCTTCGCAGTAGGATAAACGCCGCCAAACCGACCGCTGGCGCTGTGTTGCGTCCGACCGGCTCTGCGATGATCTGGTGCTTGTCCAGTCGCGGAAGCTGGCGGAGAATTTCGCGCCGCAGGTATTCATTTGTAATGACCCAAGTGCGTTTCGGCGTGGCCAGCGGAAGCAGGCGCGCGAGCGTCTGCTGAATCATCGTCTGCTTGCCATCCAGCGCCAGTAGCTGCTTGGCCCGGCGCTTGCGGCTTAGCGGCCAGAAGCGCGTGCCGCGGCCGCCGGCAAGGATCACGGGACAGAAATGGGGTACGGTTTTCGGCACGAAATTGGGGATTCTTTATAGTTGCTGCGCGCCGCAACTGCTCAGGACGCCTTACATTCTAGTCGCCGGCTCCGTAACCGGTTCACCGGGCACCGACGCCTTCAGCAATTCCAGTTCCCACTGCGGACGGACCTGGAATTCACCCGCCGATGCGGGCACCACCGCCGCATCTCCTTTGGCCAGCGTCACCGGGGACGTGCCCTCCACCACGACTTGCCCGCAGCCCTCGAGGGCGACAAGAATCTGGACTGAAGTCTTGTTCGAGTTGTCGCTTGTCGGGAATGCCTGCCGCTCCTTAAGTTCAAACATCTCGACCGCAAAGTAAGGGGACGATACCAGCGGCGACCGCCGGTTTCGCGTGCCGTCTGTTTCTGACGGAGCCGGCCGGATCACTTTGCCTGAGTTCGTTCTTTCCTTCAATGCCTTGATTCCCTCTTCCAGATGCAGGTCCCGTGGACGGCCATAGTCATACAAACGATAAGTGATATCCGACTGCTGTTGTGTCTCGACAATGATTGATCCGGGCCCCAGCGTGTGCACCGTCCCGCCGGCAACGTAGATCATTTCGCCGGGAAATACGTTGATCCAATTTAGCAGTTCCTCTGCCCGCTGTTCTTTAATTGCTTGTGCGAAGTCGGCCTTAGTCACGCCGGGTCTCAGGCCAAGCGCAATCTGCGAGCCAGGCTTTGCATGTGCAATATACCAGCACTCGGTTTTGCCGCAGGGCTGGCCAACTCGGTGGGCGGCCTCGTCATCGGGATGCACCTGCACGGAAAGTTTCTCGTGGGGGAACAAGAACTTTAAGAGGAGCGGGAAGCGGTTAGGCTCGCTGGCGGCATCGCCCACCAGTTCGCGGCCGTACTGCGCGCTCAACTCGGCTAGGGATCTCCCTTTCAGCAGTCCGTTTGTTACGGTGCACTGATCGCCGGTCAGCCAGGCTTCGCCGATCTTCTCCTCAAAGCGATGATTGGGGTAGATGGGCGCGAGATCCAGCGCACCCCAGGGGCGGGGATCAAAAACCGGCGTCATCAGAAAAGGATAGAGATCGCTCATGTGCTGAGCTCTTGAGAACGGCGGCAGCGCAAAATCCGGTCGGCTCGACTATCGGCTCTTAGAAGCGAAATCCCAGAAAGAAGCTGCTTGCAAACGGCTTTCCTACAACGATCCCAGAAGCTTTCTCATCCTCTCCAGGCCGCGATCGAGTTCCGCCACCGAGGTGGCATACGAAACCCGGATATGGTCGCTGGTGCCGAAACCTTCGCCCGGAACCGTTGCCACATGTGCTTCGCGCAGCAGCTTGCCGGCCAGATCGGACGCCGATCTTAGGCCGCTCCGTCCAAAGAACCCCGACACATTGGGATAGGCATAGAAGGCGCCTTCCGGCAGTGTGCAGGTGACTCCGGGAATCGCCCTCAATCCATTCACCACATGATCGCGCAGATTAATGTACTCGGCGCGCATCTCAGTTACGCATTGCTGCGGACCTTTCAGAGCCGTTACCGCCGCTTTTTGCACAATCGAAGTCGGGTTCGATGTGGATTGACTCTGCAACTTCTGCATGGCGCTGAGCACTGGAGCCGGTCCCAGCGCATAACCCAGCCGCCAACCGGTCATCGCGTAAGTCTTGGAAAGCGATCCTACGATCACCATGTGCTCGCGACACTCTCGCAGCGACCCCACCGAAAAGCGCTTCGGTGTGTAGTTGAGATACACGTAGCACTCATCGGAGATGACCCATATTCCGCGTTCGTGCGCGAGACGCACCACCTCGGTCATATCTTCCGCAGACATCACCGCACCGGAAGGATTCGACGGCGAGTTGAGGATGATGAGCCGCGTGCGTGGCGTGACCAAACGCTCGATCATCTTCGCGGTCACGCGGAAACCATCAGTTTCATCGGTTTCCAGGAAAACGCAGTTGCCGCCCGCATAGCGAACAATATCTTTGAACGAAACCCAGTACGGTACCGGCAGAATCACTTCGTCGCCGTGATCTACCAATACTTGCACCGCATTGAACAGGGCATGTTTGCCGCCGACCGAGGCAACGGTTTCTTCGCGCCGGTAATCCGAGTCGAAATCCACAGCGTGACGATGCACGATGGCATCGCGCAGTTCGGCGGTGCCGCCGACCGGCGTATATTTCGTGAAATTCGCCTGAATGGCGGCAATGGCCGCATCCTTAATGTGCTGGGGAGTGGCGAAGTGCGGCTCTCCGGCGCCGAAATCCACCACGTCAATACCCTGCTGCCGCAACTTGTCGGCTTCGGCCACCACTGCCAAAGTTGCCGACGGCTCAATGCGGTTAATGCGATCGCTGAGTTTGAGTGCGGGAGTCACTTGGGTTGCTGAGGTCATCTTTGTTTTCCTGACCGTTTCCCAGACTTAGGATTTCTTGCGTCCCGCAGCTTGACCGCGGGATCGAGTTTTTCTTTAAGCCGCTGTTCTACCATTTCCGGCACCAGGCTTTTGACTGATCCCCCGAGCTGCGCAATCTCGCGCACCAGGCGGGAACTCAAATAGGAGTATTGCTCGGCCGGCATCATGAATACGGTTTCCAAGTCGGGCTGGAGCTTGCGGTTCATCAAAGCCATCTGCAACTCATACTCATAATCGCTGATAGCGCGAATGCCGCGCAACACAGCATCGGCCTTCACCCGGGCCGCGTAATCCACCATGAGACCATCGAAGATGTCCACGCGGACGTTCATAAAGTTTTCCGTCATGGTCTCCAGCATCAGCCGCCGTTCCCCCAGGCTGAACAGAGGAGCTTTTTCGGGATTGCGCAGGAGCGCCACGATGAGCTCATCAAAAATCTTGCTTCCCCGCTCGATTAAATCCAGGTGTCCATTGGTGGGGGGGTCAAACGAGCCGGGATAGATGGCAGTGATTTTTTTCAATGGTCCTCTTTCAATTGCCCTTCTTCAATCGGCTGAGGCGGAGGAAGCCGATGACTCCGAAATTCTATGCGCCGGGCGAAGTCAAACGCAATGTTTGTTTGCCTTCGGGATGGCAAGCAGAAGTCCTTTCGATTCTGCACCTTCTACAGTGCAAACGATCGGAACCGTGCGAGGCAACCAGTTCACAACTTTTTACGTATTTTTACTGCGCATTGACACCTCGTCTTGTCCGGTCAACTATGTTTCTTGTTGAGCTGATCCGGTCACCAACCCGGATCCAGAGATCACCATGAAAACCAAGCGGCAATGGAGTGGGCGAACCCGGATGATGCTGACGCTGGAGCTCGCCGTAGTGTTGCCAGCCGCGGCCCTCGTGATTCTGAGCGCGATCCACCTGCGAACCGTGCAACGCGACAGAGGCGTGCAGGCGGCATTTCAACGCGACTTCTATCAAGTGTTGAAGATTTCCGAGAAGGAGTTCAATCAGAAAGCTTACGATCTGCTCGACGACGTCCGGCCCCAGTTTCCCGTGCCTGGCGCTGCCTGTAACGAAACTATGGACCGGCTGCTGGCTTCGCATCCTTATGTGGCACACGTTTTTATATATGACCCCAACACTGGATATGTGTTCCGTTCGCAACCAACCCGCATGGGCGATGCCGAGTTTCGCGCCGAGGGCAACTCCCTTTCGCCAATGTTCGATGGCTGGATGAAGCTGGAGTACAAAGATGTGACCGAAATGTTGAGCGGGATGTCGAAAGACATGCGCTATCACGGCATCAGCCTCGAGGCATCGAGGGGTGGGCGGCACCTTTATCAATCGGGCGCGCTGTTCCTAACCGCCGATAATTCCGGACGGAATGAAGCGATAGGCGGCATTGTGTTTGATGCCGAATATCTGCATGATCATCTTCTCCCCGAGATGCTGGACAGCATTCTGAGCCATCAGGAAGAAAAAGGCGAAAAGAATCATGTTGCGATGATGCTCCATACCAAGTACGAGGCGACGCCGATCGCTGCTTCCGCAGGATGGGATGGCGGCGAGCCTGAGGTGGAGCGCAACCTGGAGGGCGCCTTCCCCGGACTGACGCTTGGAATCAAGTTGCCGGGGACCACGCTGGCCGCGCTGGAAGACCACTTTGTGCGGACGGATTTTTTGATTCTGGCGGTGATTACCGTGCTCCTGGCCGGGGGAATTGTATTGACTCATCGCAATATCGCCAAGGAGATGGCGCTGGCCCGGCTGAAATCGGACTTCGTGTCCAATGTCTCGCACGAGCTGCGCACCCCGCTTTCACTGATCCGCCTGTATGCGGAAACTTTGGAAATGGGGCGGCTGAAGTCGCAGGAAAAATATCACGAGTATTACAGCATCATTCGCAAAGAGAGTGAGCGGTTGACCGCCCTGATCAATAACATACTGGATTTTTCGCGGATCGAAGCGGGAAGGAAGGAATACGACTTTCGCGAGACCGACATGCGCGAACTGGTGCGCAACACGCTGGAATCCTATCGCTACCAGATTGAGCAGAGCGGCTTCGACTTTGAGGAAAAGATTGCCGAGGATGTTCCTGCGCTCCGGGTGGACCGCGAAGCCATGGCTCGTTCGCTGCTGAACCTGGTCAACAATTCGCTCAAATACTCGCAAGATCGGAAGTATATCGGCGTCAATCTTTATAGGGTTGACGGGTCGGTAAATCTGGAAGTAGTGGATCACGGCATCGGGATTCCGCCGCAGGAACGGAACAAGATTTTTGAGAAGTTTTACCGCGTGGGCGATCCGCTGGTGCACAACACAAAGGGCAGCGGCCTGGGGCTATCACTGGTACAGCACATTGTGCAGGCTCATGGCGGAGAAGTGCGCGTGGACAGCACTCCGGGACAGGGCAGCACATTTACCATTTCGCTGCCCATGGTGTCTGGCACGCAAGCCGCCAAGCCGGCGTTAGCTTAGAAATTATGAGCGGAAGAGGTTGGAGAGCAATATGACCAGAATCCTGGTTGTCGAAGACGAACCCAACATGGTGGCCGGGTTGCGCGACAACTTCGAATTCGAGGGCTATGAAGTGGTGACCGCTCCCGACGGCGTCGCCGGCCTGGAGCGCGCGCTCACTGAATCGCCCGACCTTGTGATCTTGGACGTCATGATGCCGCGCATGAGCGGGCTCGACGTCTGCAAACAGCTCAAAGCCAAGAAGCCTTCGATTCCGATCATCATGCTGACCGCTCGCGGGCAGGAGGTGGACAAAGTGGTCGGCCTCGAACTGGGCGCCGACGACTATGTTACCAAGCCATTTTCCATTCGCGAGCTGCTGGCTCGCGTGAAAGCCGTGCTGCGCCGCGCCAAGCCGGCTGCCAGGCAGCAGGAGAAGTACGCCTTCGGCGAGATCGAATTGGATACCCGCAGTTGCCAGGTCTCGCGCAAGGGCAGGCAGCTTGAGTTCTCTTCGAAGGAGTTTGAGTTGCTCAAGTATTTCCTTTCCCATCCGGGGGAGACTTTGAGCCGAGACCGGCTGCTGGAGGAGGTGTGGGGGTACGACCGCTTTCCCACCACTCGCACGGTGGACGCGCACATTGTTCGTTTGCGGCAGAAGGTCGAGCCCAAGCCGGAGGAACCGCGGTTCATCCTTACCGTGCATGGGACAGGGTACAAGTTTGTTGGCTGATCGCGTTTTTTGCAGGAGAACAGTTGTGGAACGCACTCTACAGCTTCGAAGCAGTTCGGCGGCTCATCGCAGCCCAGCCCGCGTCGACGACACCTTGTTGATCCGCGAAGCCCAACAAGGCAATACCGCTGCCTTCGAAGAACTGGTACGGCAGTACGATCGTGCTGTGCTTCGCCTGGCAGTGCATTTGACCGGCTCGCAGGAAGATGGTCAAGACATCTACCAGGAGGCATTCCTGCGAGCATACCTGAAACTCGGAAGCTTTCGTTTTGAGTGTTCGTTCTATACCTGGATCTACCGCATCGTTACTAATCTCTCGCTTGATCATCTGCGGAAAAGGAACTCCCGCAGCCGGGATATAACCACAACGGTCTCTCCGGACGGCGAGGAAGAAGCAGTGCTCGACCGGATGCCGGATCAGAGCAGCGGCGCCAGCCCGGAACGCAGCTTAATCAGCCGTGAACTGCGGGGCCGGATTGTGCGCGCCATGGAACGGCTGTCTCCGCGCGAGCGCGTCGTTTTCGAGCTGAAACATTACCACGGGATGAGGTTGCGCACCGTGGCCGGCATCCTCAACACCAGTGAAGGAACCATCAAGAACACCCTTTTCCGCGCCACTCACAAGCTGCGCGATCAACTGGCCGAAGCCCGTTAAGGAAACTCGGATTAGCTGGCCAACTTTAATCGGAGTTTCCCTGGTGTACCGAGCCTTCGGCGCGGCTGAAGCCGGGCCCTTTCAAAGCCTCCGCCTTATTGTCTCCAACTTCTGACTCCCTGCGTTAGTTGATTACAAATGGGTTGCGTCGGTTCCCCGTCTTCAGCTTCTCTTAATCTGGCATGGTGCAGATTTATGGCAAGAGCCACTTCCCCTCGGTTCGGGCAAGGACTCGGCCGCGAGCCGTCCTTCGGTTAACGGGCTGGGTCCTTCCCCTGCCGAACGCCGGCGACCGCGGTAAACTTCCTTTGAGTGCATGGTGTGCTTATGGCGAATGCGAATTGTGGTGTCAAGATGTGTTTCATGGTTGCGGTGCTGGGCTTGATCGCGGCAGCCCACGCTCAAGTTAGTCCCAATCAGGCGGGGGCAGGAGATGCCAGTCAAGGTCCTACCGCCGCTCCGCTGACCATCACTTTGCAGGATGCGCTGGAGCGGGCCCGGAAGAACAATCCTGAGTACAGGGCCTCGGTCACTGAGCTGGGCGTGGCCAGGGAAGAGCGGGTGCAAAGCCGCGCCGCGCTGCTGCCCAGCGTAAACTACAATGCGTCGTTTCTCTATACCCAGGGCAACGGAGCGTCGTCTGCGCGTTTTGTGGCCAACAATGGTGTGCATGAATATATCAGCCAGGGGAATGCTCACCAGGAGATCTCGCTCGAGCACGTGGCCGGCTACCGGCGAACATTGGCGGCTGAAGCGGTGGCACGGGCGCGCTCCGAGATTGCCGCGCGCGGGTTGGTGGTAACCGTGGTGCATGCGTACTACGGATTTGTCGCCTCGCAACGAAAGTATGGGACCGCGCAGCGGGCCAGCAGCGAGGCACAGAGATTTTTTGACATCGGCCAGAAGCTGGAACGCGGAGGCGAGGTCGCGCACTCGGATGTGATCAAAGCTCAGATTCAATTGCAACAGCAGCAGCGCGAATTGCAGGAAGCAGAGTTGGAGATGAATCGCAGCCGCACGGAGTTGGCAGTGCTGATCTTCCCCGATTTCAACGAAAACTTTGCCGTGGTTGACGATTTGCAAATGGCCGAACCATTACCATCATTCGCCGAGGTGCAAACCGCCGCGGCTGACAAGAACCCCGACCTTCGCGCTGCGCTGGCCGCCGTGCGAGCAGCCAATGAGGAAACTAAGGCCGCTTGGAGCGGTTTCCTGCCGTCGTTGAGTTTGGATTACTTCTACGGAATCGACTCGAACATGTTTGCGTCGCAAAGTTACGATCCCATTTTGGGGCGCTCCGTGCGAAATCTGGGGTACGCGGCGACGGCGACTTTGCAGTTTCCGATATGGAATTGGGGCGCGAACCGTAGCCGGGTGAAGCAAGCCGATTTGCGGCGCGACCAGGCACGCGTCGAGTTGAGCTTCGCGCAGCGGCAGGTTCTGGCTAAACTGCGGACGCTCTATGACGAAGCGCAAACCGCGCGCTCGGAACTGGACTCGCTGAACAGTTCGGCGGAGTTGGCAGCCGAAAGCCTGCGATTGACGACCTTGCGCTATCAGGCAGGAGAAGTTTCGGTGCTTGAGGTGGTTGACGCGCAGAACACGTTTACGCAGTCGCGCAATGCGTTCAATGATGGGCAAGTGCGTTTCCGGGTCGCTATGGCAAATCTGCAGACTCTGACAGGAAATCTCTGAACGATGAATAGATTCGTGCCATCAGCAAGACGATCCTCCGCCCGAGGCATGTGTTGCGCGTTGTTGGCGGGCCTGCTACTCGGACTCTCAGGTTGTTCCAAAGAGCCGGCTGACAAAGAACCCGTCGTGGCGGTGCAGGTCGCGACGGTTGAGAAAACTACCGTCCAGCACACCGTGGTTGCGGACGCCGTTTTGTTTCCCCTCGCGCAATCGGCAATCGTGCCCAAAATCAGCGCTCCGGTTAAGACTTTCTATGTCAAGCGAGGCAGCCCCGTGCACGAGGGAGAACTGCTGGCTGTGCTCGAGAACAAGGACCTCGCCGCCGCGGCTCAAGACACCAAAGGCGCTTACGATCAGGCGCAGGCAGTCTATGCCATCAACACCGGAGCTGATTTGCCAGCCGAAATGCAGAAGGCGGAACTGGAGCAGCGAGCGGCCAAACAAACTCTCGAGGCTGAGCAAAAGGTGTATGACAGCCGTAAAGATTTATTTCAGCAAGGCGCCTTGCCGCGCAAAGAACTTGATCAGGCCGGCGTGGAACTGACCCAGGCACACAATCAGTATGAGATCGCGAACAAGCGTCTCGAAGCGCTGCAGGCGATCGGCAGGCAGCAAACCCTGAAATCCGCCGCTGGGCAACTGGAATCCGCCAAGGGCAAATATCTGGGAGCCGAAGCCGAACTGAGCTATTCGGAAATTCGCAGCCCGATTAACGGGGTAGTCACCGACCGTTCGCTCTTTCCGGGAGAAATGGCCGCGGCCGGCACTCCCCTGCTTACTGTGATGGACATTTCCGAGGTCATTGCCCGCACACACATTCCGCAGCCTGAAGCAGAACTACTGAAAGTGGGCGACGAGGCAAAGATCACAGTGCCGGGTGAGGAAAAGCCGGTTGCAGGCAAAATCACCGTGGTCAGCCCGGCGCTCGATCCCAACAGCACGACCGTCGAAGTCTGGGTGGAAGCGAAGAATCCCGGCCAGCGGCTCAAACCCGGCACCAGCGTGCAGGTTTCCATGTTGGCGCGAACCATTGCTGATGCCCTGGTCATTCCCGCCGCCAGTCTGCTCACAGCGCAGGATGGGACTACTTCGGTGATGGTGGTTGGTTCCGACAATCGCGCGCACCAGAAGGGCGTTAAGGTTGGGGTGCGGCAGGGTAACGAAATCCAGATTGCCGAAGGTTTGCAGGCTGGAGAGCACGTAGTGGCCTCTGGAGCTTATGGGTTGCCGGACAACACGAAGATCAAAGTGGAAGACGCACCTGCCCAGGAGCAGCGTGGACCCGGCAAACCAGGCGCCGCCAAAAAGGATGACCCGGATGCGAAATAGCCGCTGCGAGAGAGCGCAATGACTCCGGCATCCGGATACTGGTTCTCCCGCCATTCCAAGTCGGTGATTTTTCTGATCATCACGGTGGCGCTGATCGGCGGCTACCTCGCGTTCACGATTCCGGTGGCGGTTTTTCCTGAAACCAATTTTCCACGGATTCTGATCGCGGTTGACAACGGCGTGATGCCCATTGACCAGATGATGGTCACCATCACGCGTCCGTTGGAAGAAGCGGTTAACAGCGTTCCGGGGCTGGAGCAGGTGCGCTCCATCACCAGCCGTGGTTCTGCGGAAATCGATTTGTTCTTCAACTGGAACGTGGACATGTTCCAGACCCTGCAATATGTGAACGCGGCCCTCGCGCGAGTGCAACCGGACTTGCCGTCGAGCGCGAGTGTTTTGGCACACCGCATGACGTTTGCCAGCTTTCCTATTATCGGATACAGCCTCACCTCCGAAACTGTTCCGCCGACGCAACTATGGGAGATGGCAACCTACGAGATCAAGCCGCGGCTCAATCGGCTGGATGGGGTTTCCACGGTGCTGGTGCAGGGCGGGCAGGTGCCGGAATTTCACATCACGCCGGATCCCGCGAAGCTGCTCACCACGAATGTAACCGTCACAGACATTCTGGAGACGATACGGCGCACCAACATGATTGATTCGCCCGGCCTTTTTGAGCGCAATCATCAGCTCGTGCTGGGCTTGGTCAGTGGGCAGGTACGAACGCCGGAGCAGATCGCGGAAACTGTGATCAAGGCTACGCCGGCGGGGATTCCGGTGCGGGTGGGGGATATCGGGACCGTAGAGCGCGGCGTGAAGCCGTTGTACACGATCGTGACTGCCAACGGGAAACCGGCGGTGCTGCTGAATATCAATCGCCAACCCGACAGCAACACGGTGGAAGTGGCGGATGAAGTTCGCACCGAGATGGAGCAGATCACGAAGACGCTTCCGCCCGGCATTCAGGTGAAGTCGTTCTACGACCAGTCGGTGATCGTGCAGGAATCCATCAAGAGCGTGCGCGACGCGATTTTGCTAGGCCTGATTCTGGCTTCGATTATTTTGGTGGTTTTTCTGCGGGATTGGGGAACATCGATTGTCGCTGGATTGGTGATTCCGGTCACCATCATGTTCACTTTTGTTGCGCTCAAGCTGCTGCATCAGAGCTTCAACCTGATGACGTTAGGCGGGCTCGCAGCGGCGGTGGGATTGGTGATCGACGACGCCATTGTTGTGGTGGAAAACATAGTGCTGCACCGCGATGCGGGACAGAATCGTCTGCAGGCGATTCACAGCGCATTGCAGGAAATCACGATCCCGTTGATCGGCTCCACTGTCACTCCGGTGGTGGTCTTTCTGCCGTTGATCTCGATCACAGGAGTGACAGGGACATTCTTTCGCGCTTTGGCCGTCACCATGACGGTAGCGCTTTTTACCTCGCTTGCGCTGGCGCTGACCTGGACTCAGAACCTGAGCCAATACTTTATTAAGCGCAGCAGCGACGTTACGCCGCGGGCTGGAATTGAACCGGAAGAGGAATCGGTTACCCGCTTGCTGGCTGTCGAGGAAGCGTCGCTGAGCGGGTTTTTTCACAAGGTGGTTGACTTCCACGAAAAGTGGCTGCGACGAGCTCTCAGCAAACCGGAGTGGCTGGCGGTCTTCAGTGGCATTCTGATTGTCGTGTCATTTCTCTGTTACCACTTTTCCGGATCGGATTTGCTGCCGGAGATGGATGAGGGCGGCTTTACGCTGGATTACTGGACTCCCGCGGGATCATCGCTGGCGGAAACCAACCGCATGATCACCCACATCGAGGGAATCGTGAATTCCATTCCCGAGGTCGAAAGCTCATCCCGGCGAACCGGATTGGAGTTGGGTCTGGCTGCGGTCACGGAAGCGAATCGCGGAGATATCCTGGTCAAGCTCAAAGCAGATCGCAAACGGAGCATAGACGAAATAACGGAGGATATCCGCTCGCAGGTCAACGCGCAGGAGCCCGCCGTCCGCGCGGAGTTCGTACAGGTCTTGCAGGACATGATTAACGATCTTACCGGCGAACCAGAACCCATCGAGATCAAACTGTTCTCACCGGACGGAGCATTGCTGGAGGAATGGGCGCCCAAAGTTGCGGATGCGATTCATAAGATTCCGGGAGTGGTGGACACACTCAACGGCATTGACAACACCATCAGCGGCCCCGCGGTAACTTTTCAGGTTGGCCCCAGCGTAGCCGCGCGGGCAGGCTTTACCCCCGAGGAGATTGCCACCGATGCCTCGGCGATTGTTGAGGGCGAGCCTGCCACAACGCCGGTGATAAGCAATGACCGGGCTTACACAGTGCGGGTACGCTTCCCGGCCAACAACCGGGCATCTCTTGAAGCCATAAAGAATACTCTGCTGACGAGCGGTAGCGGCCACACTGCAACGCTGGGGGCGCTGACAACCATTACAGAGATTCCCGGGCAAACCGAGATTCGGCGCGAGAATTTGCAGCGGGACGTAATTGTGAGCAGCCGCTTGGAGGGTACCGACCTCGGCAGCGCGATGAGCTCGGTGCAGAAAACCGTGGAGGGTCTTCACCTGCCCTCGGGCATCCGTGTCGCCTACGGCGGAACTTATGCAGAGCAACAGAAGTCGTTTCGAGACTTGGCATTCGTGCTGGTGCTGGCTATTCTCTTCGTATTTATCGTGCTGTTGTTTGAGTTTGGCACGTTCGCCGCTCCTCTCGCGATTTTGGCGTCGGCTCTGCTCTCGACTTCAGGGGTGTTCATCGCCCTGCTGATCACGCGAACCACGTTCAACGTGGCGTCGTTCATGGGGATGATTATGGTGATTGGCATTGTGGCCAAGAACGGAATTCTTCTGCTCGATGCCGATCAAAAATTCCGCGCGCTGGGATTTTCTGCGCAGGATGCCATGCTGCAAGCCAGCCGGCGGAGGTTGCGTCCTATCGTGATGACGGCGCTGGCGACTGTGGCCGGAATGTTGCCGCTGGCTTTCGCGCTGGGCGCAGGATCGCAAATGCTACAGCCGCTGGCTATCGCGGTGATTGGCGGAATACTGATCTCTATGATTTTGTCGTTGGTGATTACACCTGCGGTGCATTTCTATCTGAGCCACGAAGACGCGAACCTGGAAGAGTTGGAGACGGTGCAGCCGTAGGAACCTCAGCTCGGGGAAACGTTCCTCAAATGTCACGCGGCAGACTCAGCCCCGCGCCGACTTCACGTCCGTCCGCGAGAAGTCTTGCCCTTTGAACAAGAGCGGCTCTCCTTCGGATTTCGCCAGCGCATAAGAGAAGCAATCTCCAAAATTCAGTTTGGCGGGGTGCCCACTCGCTTTCCCGAAGTCGCGATACGCCTGGCGTGCAATGCGGGCTTGCGCTTCGGTAACCGGCTCAATCGCGATTTGCGCTGCCTCGATCAATTCATCAAAACGACGGCTGGCAATCGGATCTTTGCTGCCATCGATCACCGCTCCAGCTTCCACATAACTCACGGCCGAAATACGGGGTTGCGCGGCGCGCTCAATGATTCTGGCAAACTCAGGCGCTTCCGCTTCCAGGCGGAGAATCGCGATCAGGGCCGAAGTGTCGAGAATCATTTCGGCAGCCCTTTCTCGTCATACAGAAGATCGCCATGATCAGCCGAGCGCCAGGGTTCCTTCAGACGCGTGGCGCAGTCCCGGCCGATTTCCAGCAGACGATCGGAGAGCTTGGCAACATGTTTGTCTTTGTCCTGCACCCTTTTAAGGCGTTCGCGGACCGCTTCGGTGACCGCTTCGGTTAAGCTCTCTCCCGTGAGTCTGGCCAACTGCTGGGCAAGCTTGTGGGCGTCTTCGTTTTTGATGTTCAGGCTCATAGCGTGGTAGATATTCTACCCTCTGTGTCCACCATTCTACCACACATGGCCAACAACCCAAGAGTATTAGGGGTCTAAGCAGCAGGGAGCACTCGTCCACCCAAGATTCACGCTGAACTTGGCCGTTTCTGCGCACATGGCTTCCCAGGTTAGCGTCCAAAGAACGGACGCGAAGTTAGAAGAGTTACGGGACGTAGCAGCTTCGTGATCCCCTAAGTAAACCCGGATCTAGTCAGAACGAAAACTAGACCTACTGGGAACCAATTCCACTAAGATAGACGGTTTGAGCCGGGCTGACCGGGTATCGCTGATCTTGAGTAGCGCCTCATAACTGGCTGCTCCTTGCGGTGTAAAAGTCAGTATCGCGCAAGTCGCCCCGGCTGAGAGGTTGTGCCCGCAATTGTTCTTTTCCTTAAACTCACTCAAATTTTGGCCACCGAGGCCGATGCGGGTGATAGAAAACGAGGCATTACCGATATTGCTGAGGATTACGTTGACAGTTGTACTGCTGCCGATCTTAACCTTCCCGAAATTGACCGACCTTCTTGACAATACGGATGTTACCCCGAGGGCTACAGTGACATCCGCAGTGCCATTAGCCGTGACCAAATCTATCCTGCCATCGCCATTGAAATCGCCCGTTGCGGGGAAGCTCGAAAAGCCCATTGGGAAGAAATCCCCGTTTTGAAAAGTGCCGTCCCCGTTTCCCAAGAACGTCTCGACCACCTCCCCGAAAGCTTGGCTCGAAGAAGTGTCAGAGACAACAAGATCTAACTTGCCGTCGCCGTTCAGATCCGCCGATGCGATCCCAATTGCACCTCTCACAGTTGGATGGTCGACATGCGTCTGCGTCAATTGTGCGGGGGAGGGGCAGACGCAGTGCAAATCTACTTCGGAACCTTGGGTTTAGCAACAACGAAAAGACTTTGACCGCAAAGAGCGCAAAGAACTGCCGCCAAGGGCGCAAAGGAAATCGTGATTCGCCTGGCAGACACTGAAGTTCACGGTCTCGTGCTACGAACGGTTAATCCCAGGCATCACAAGAGGTTGCGTTACTTGAGGCGGGTGAACTAAGGCGTAGCTGGGGCCTTGCGAAGCCTGCTAGAATCAGCCAAGTTGCAGCTTCGGCGCGATCGTTTGCAGCACTTGTCGCACCATCCCCAATCAGGCGCTTGAAGCACGGAATCAGAGAGTGCCAGCCAAAGTCAAACAGCAGACTTCGAGTTCGCCAGCGAAATTAATGCTGGACGAGGAGGCTTTCCAGCAGCTTTTGGAGGCCGCCTACGTGATGCAGCAGCAGAACGATGCTGCGCCAGCGGACGTCTCCGAGCATGATCCAGCGCGAACCCTCTCACAAATTGTTGAAACCCAGGAATTGCTGCGGTCTGAGAAATTCGATCTGCAAGCGGCCACCGTGCTGATCGCCGAACGCATGCAGCGGATGACCTCGGCGTTGGGAGTCGCAATCGCAGTAGCACGGGACGCTCACCTGGAGTTCTGCGCCCGCGCCGGCTCTGGAGTCACTGCCCTGGGATCGCGAGTGCCCATAGATTCTTCTCCTTCGGCTGGCCAAACTTTGCCGGAGGAGGGTCTGAGGTCTTTAGTTGTGTTTCCGGTTCACCACGAGGGGAAAGTCGCAGGCATTTTGGAAGTCCGGTTTGCCGGCGAGCCTCCCTACGACGAGCACTTGATCCACACTTGCCAGCTCATGAAGGGGCTGATCGCTGAGGCCATTGCCAGATCCGCCGATCTGGAATGGAAACATGCGCTGGCCGCGGAACGGGCCACGGTGATTGAGGCTCTGGAGAGAATGAGGCCGCACCTGGACCGGTTGATGGTGGAACCCGCCACAGCGCCATCATCCACAGAACCCGCAGCGGCTCAGAAGGCCGCGGAAATCGAATCAAGTGGCTCGACGTCTATCGAGCCCGCCATCATCGAACCGGCCGTCATCGAACCCGCCATCGGGCCGGAGCCGAAGATTAACAGTGACGTGGAATCACATCCTGAGGCAGCGCCGGAAGCCGCTTTGCAACACGAGCAAGACGGGCCAGACGAGAAAGAAGCGCGCTGCCGCGTGTGTGGCTACGAATACGGTGAGGATGAATTGTTTTGCGGCAACTGCGGCACCGCCCGTGCCACGCGGGATTCATCCTCCGATTTGCAGGGCAAATGGGCTTCGATGTGGCGCATGCAGCAGGCTGCGGAAAGAAGGCAAAAAGAAAACGCCGAGGAAAATGTGAGCCCGGTGAGCGCGCAGCCGCAGCCGTTATCAGCGGACAGAGAGCAGGAAACCGAAGTTGCAAACACCGAGGCTGCAGAGGAAGATGCGCAGACCACAGCCCTGGCGCGACAAGAGTCCACAAAAGGCCTGTCGCCCTGGACCTCGGCCACGCATACGCGCAAGTGGCTGGAGTCATTGCAGGCTGCCGGCACAGGCAAAATATGGCTCGGCAAGCAGCGGGCAAATATTTACCTCGGGCTGGCACTGGTCATCCTGCTGGGCGTGCTTTCCGGCTGGGGCACCCGGCGGGTGCAGAACGGGATGGCCGACGTGCGGCAGAAGAATTCTCCGGCGCAACTCACCGCGTTCGAACGCGTGCTCGTAAGTCTGGGCCTCGCAGAAGCCCCAACTCCGCTGGTTTATAAGGGCAATCCCAATACACAAGTATGGGTTGACCTTCACACCGCGCTTTACTACTGTCCTGGGTCCGAACTGTACGGCAAAACGGCGGGCGGGAAATTCACTTCCCAACGCGATGCCCAGCAGGATCAGTTCGAGCCGGCGGCGCAAAAGAGCTGCGACTAGGCTCTATTTCTCGCCTGTGGCTTACGACGGGCGGCCCCGAGTCTGTATCGCGACTTGATTTTGTCGTTCGCGGTGGGCAAAACGTGTCTCAGCCGCGCAGCGTCGGCATTCATTAGCCCAGCACACGGTGCTTGGGAGGCCGGAAGTGGAACAAAACCGAGTCCCCCTCCACACGGTCATTCCTTCCGGGTTTGACAACAGCCGGAGCACAAGTGTGGAATTGCGAGTACACCCATTTGGAGAATTCAGGTGCTACCTCGTGAGGATCAGCCGCCCGCTTCCCCAGGATTGCCCCGAGAGGAGCTGAACCCCGTAACGAATCCCCTTTTGGCGCAGAATCTCGGCCGCTGGGCACAAGCTTATTTCACCAATCCTCCGGAAAAGCGTGAACGAGCCGTGATGGATCTGTTGCAACAATTGGCGGGCGATGCTCCAGAAACTGTGCCGGCCGTATCGCAAGTCCACAAGGTTCTAAAACCACTGGTGGGACCTGTCTGCGCTCGGTGCCAACATTCGAATCACAGTGGCGTGCTATTTTGTGGACTTTGTGGGGAGGCGCTGCCAGCCGACACAGGAAGGAGCGTTCGGCGCGCCGGCGAACGCTCACCCGAACAGCCCAATCTGGCAGGCGGCAAGCAGGCCGCGGGCGGTGACCCACAACCTGGCGAAGCAGGAATAGCGGAGGCGCCTGATCCGGCGCTGCTCCCGGCTGTTTTCAGGAGCGAACCTGCTGCGAGGCGGGTCCATTTGACGTTTGGAAGAGCAGGGATTGCGGTTGTGATAATTCTCGCGGGCCTTGCGTCTTGGCGGTGGATGTCCCAGCGCCCTGCACCGCCCAGCAACTCCGGAGCGCCCCCAAAGGCGGCCACGTTGGTCCACCAGAAACCGAACCCGTCGGCTCAAGCGCAGCGAAGCCCTCATGCGCAGAAAATTGTGGGAGCCTCAAGCAGGACCACGCAAGCCTCAAGAGTCCACACCAATCCAGGCTCAGGTGAGCAATCTTCCAACACAACCTTCGCAGGCGTCATCTCGCCGTCATCGAAACTCGCGCTTGTAACGAATCCCACCAGCACCAGTTTAAGTCAGGCAGTCGAGATCGGACCCGGAACGCCCGATCTCCTCCGCGCCCGCAAGTTCCTGGCGGGAAAGAACGGCGATCGAGATCCGGGCGAAGCGGCCAAGTGGCTATGGAAAGCGGTTGCCATGGGGAATGCCAGTGCCGCCATGTTGCTCGCCAATCTTTACGTCTCAGGCGACGGAGTGCCCAAAAACTGCGATCAGGCGCGCCTGTTGCTGGGGGCTGCCGCGAGAAATTCGGCGGCGGCGGGCGAAGAATTGCAACGACTGGAAACCAGTGGCTGTCAATAGCAAGCGGACAAGGAGAAGACCTTGGCTGCTTTGCGCAGGCTTTTTTGGCTGTGGTTCTGTTTCCGCAATCAAATACGTTTTATTGCCCAACGCTGCGCCGATGCCGGGGCGCCACCTGCTCAAGATCGAGAACCCGCTTCCAGCTTTCCAGCGCGTCAGGCCGCGGCTGGAGTTTCGTGCTTACGGGCTTCGTACCAGAGCGCGAGTTCGACCCGATTCCAAAGCCCGAGTTTGTCGTAGATGACGCGAAGATAATTCTTGACGACGTGTTCTGTGGTTCCGATGGCTGCTGCAACTTCGCTGTTCTTGAGTCCCTGAGCCACGAGTTCAATAACACGTTGCTCCCGTTCGTTGGGGACGCGTTTTCCGTAGAGTTCGCCTCTGAACATAGCTGCCTCCGGTACAAAAGGGTTGCGAGCTTTACCCGCTTGATGCCACTGGTGATTCCGAACCGCAGGAAAAGACGATTGAAATGGGCCTTGACCGTGCGCCGGGCCATCTTGAGTTGTGTGGCAATTTCTGCGTTGTCACAGCCTTGCAGCAACAAATCGGCGATCTGCTGCTCGCGTGGGCCGAGCCGAACAGGCGTTTCCTTCATCATTTCCCCCGGAAGAGTCAATGGTTTGCCCCAAGCACACTGCACCCTGCCGTCAGGGCACTCCTCGCCACTCGAACCCGCGCTGGAAACAAAAGTTCTGGACCCGCCCCTTCAAATATTCATAGCACTCACTGGGCCACGTAGTGTTACTTCTTGAACAATTTTGAGCCTAGGCAGATTTCCACAAGCCGCGACCATTGGGCGAACTCGTATGGCCGAGGTTTCGCATCCCGTCGAGGTTGCCAAGGCGGATCGCTAATACTTGCTTCCAGTTGGGCGCACATCAGTGCTAAGTAAATCAAAACAAGAGCAGAAGGTCATCGCAGTGGAGAACGTTCATGCCGCACATGCTGGCCGCTTTGCCTGTTGATCGCGGCTCTTAGGCAGCCGGGGTGACGATTGCTGCCGGAGATTCGGCAGCACAAAGTTCCAAGCGGTCCGCTAAGTGAATCCCGCCTTCCACATCCCCAGAGAGTGCCAGGGTCAAGAATTCCATGATTGTGTGTCACGTTCGAGAAGTAATTACACGCAAGGACATGGGCCTTCTTCTCCACTCCTGGAGCCAAAAGTCCCCAAAAGCCTTGCCGGATGCTGCATCTGTGGGGTCGCTTTGCGGGCGGGAAGACACCCGCATTCCGCCGCAAGGCTCCAATTGAGCGGAGGCGCCTCAGTTGTTTTACACTGGGGCGATCTCCATAACATGAAGCTCTCCATCGTCATGCCGGTATTCAACGAGAGCGCGACCTTGCGCTACGTGGTGGAGCGCGTGTTGACGATCCCGATCGAGATTGCAGGAGTTCGCCTCGAACGCGAGCTTTTGTGCGTGGACGACGGATCGAGCGACGGTTCCCGGGAAAGTTTGGCCGAGCTCCAGGTTCAGCATCCGCAACTCCGGGTTTTTTTTCACGCTCGTAACCTGGGCAAAGGCGCCGCGCTGCGAACCGGAATCCGGGAAGCCACCGGAGACTTTGTTGTCATTCAGGACGCTGATCTCGAATACGATCCTGTGGACTTTCCCATACTTCTCGAGCCGCTCATTCAGGGCAAGGCCGATGTTGTTTTCGGTTCGCGGTTTTTGGGCAGCGCTCCGCATCGCGTACTCTATTTTTGGCATTCCATCGGAAACCGCGCGCTGACCCTGCTCTCGAATTGCCTCACCGACATCAACCTCACCGACATGGAGACCTGCTACAAGGGTTTCCGGCGCGAGGTTATTCAATCCATTCCCATCGAAGAAGACCGGTTTGGATTCGAGCCGGAGATCACAGTGAAAGTCGCCAAGCGCCGGCTGCGGATTTACGAAGTCGGCATCAGCTACTGGGGACGCACCTACGAAGAGGGCAAGAAGATCCATTGGCGGGATGGAGTACGCGCACTGTGGGTGTTGTTGAAGTACTGGGTCAAGGAACCGGCCGTCAGCGTAAAACGCCCGCTCGCGGTTCACGAATCTGCTCCCCAGTCTCCCCCGGAACGGACGTCGAAGACCGGAGACTAATGGGCGCGGCTTAAGGCGGAATTGCGACGAAGTGCTGAATCGCGTTGACACCCATGGCTGAAACGATAAGAAAAATCCTATACATCGCAAATTATCTCCTCGAAAAGGACATTGCCGGCCGGGCCTTGCAGGTGTTTCCCGATGACATTTTTCTGGTTTCCTATCCCAAATCTGGCAGCACCTGGACCCGGTTTCTCCTAGGCAACCTGATGAACCCCGACGACTGCATTACGTTTGCGAATGTAGAGCGGAAGGTCCCCGACATCTATGTAGAATCGAAAATAACGCTTAAGAAGACACCGCGGCCGCGCCTCATCAAGAGCCACGAGTGCTTCGACCCCCGCTATCGCCGCGTGATCTACATTGTGCGCGACCCAAGAGATGTGGCCCTTTCGGCCTACCACTACGACAGGAAGAGTAAAAACATTTCAGATGAGTTTCCCCTCGACAAATACATAACCAATCGATTCATGAAAACTGACGAATATTTTGGCACCTGGGGAGAACATGCCGGCAGCTGGCTGGTGAATTCCAACAACATTTTCCAGATCAGCCGCCTGAAGAACGGATTCCTGGGCACGATGGGCTCCTGGGGCGAGAACGTCATGAGTTGGCTTGGCGCCCGCGGTCACGACCGTAAATTCCTGTTGGTACGATATGAAGATCTGCTGGAAGATACACGGCGTGAGATGACCAGAATCTCTGAATTCCTGGGCCTGCAGCGGATCTCCGCGGAACAAATTGCCAACGCTGTCAAGCTCAGTTCAGCCGGGAATATGAGAAAGCTTGAGGTGGCGCAGAGCGATCAGTGGGTCACCACCAAACAGAGCCGTAAAGACATTCCTTTTGTCCGGTCGGCGCAGTCAGGTCAGTGGCACCAGGCACTCCCGTCTGTCTCAGTCAAAGAGATCGAGTCGGCTTGGGGACCGGTCATGAAACTCCTTGGCTATCCGCTGAGCAGCGAATCGCAGGAATGTGCCTCACCAGCCCAGCCTTAGGAAAGAAGTGTCGTGACCGCAAAACCTCGAGTCAGCGTGATCATGCCGTCCTACAACACCGCACATTTGATCGCGGGTTCGCTGGACTCGGTGCTGCTGCAGACCTTTTCGGACTCTGAGATTATCGTGGTGAATGACGGTTCCCCCGACACAGCCGAACTGGAAGAAGTCCTGGTGCCGTACTGGAGCAGGATTGTCTATATCAAGCAGGAGAACAGGCGCCCCGGCGGAGCCAGAAATGCCGCCATCGCCCAGGCTCGCGGAGAGTTTCTCGCGTTTCTCGACAGCGACGACGTCTGGCTCCCCGATCACCTCGCTTCCCAGATGTTGTTGTTCGAGGAGAATCCGGCGCTGGACCTGGTGTACTGCAACTGCCTTTTGGTGGGCGACCCGGCGCACCCTGACGAGTTTATGAGGAGATGCCCTTCTCGCGGCCCGGCGACTTTCCTCGCGCTGGTGGTGGAAGATTGTCAGATTCCGGTTTCGACCGTCGTTGCTCGTAAGAACGCGCTCGTCGGAGCCGGGCTATTCGATGAAACTCTTGCACGCTGCGAGGATTATGACCTGTGGCTCCGTGCGGCCTTTCATGGCGCTAAAATCGGTTACACCCAGAGAGTGCAAGCACGACTGGCCCACAAACGGCCCGGCTCCTTGGGAGAATCGCCCGCGAAAATGGCTGAGGCCTATTGGAAGATCCTTCAGAAAGCCGAACAGAGTCTTCCTCTAACTCATGGCGAACGTCATGTTGTTCAAGGGCGGGCGAAGGAAATTCACGGGCTATATCTCCTCGAAGAAGGCAAGCTCCGCTTGCACCAGGGGCAGTTCGATCAGGCCAGGAGTCTGCTTTCGGAAGCAAATTCGTATCTTAGTTCGTATCTGCGAAGATCCAAGGTGAGTCTCGTACTGTTTGGATTGTCGATCGCACCCGGCGCCACAAGCAAGCTCGCTTCTCTGGTTGAACGGATTCGTGACTGAGGCCACCCCATTTCTCTAGTATGGTGTCCGTGGAGGGAAGATGGCGGTCGCTGTCGAACTGAACTTCGTATTTCACGAGAGTGCAGCCCTGCTCAGCAGGGCGCAGGCGACTGCCTTGCGAGAGCGTGCCGTCCACGTATGGCAAGGCCGGTTGGACGATTATCCGCAGGCCGAAGTTCCGCGCCTCGAGAAGGTTCTGTCCGATGACGAGGAACAACGAGCAGCCCGCTTTCACTTCGAGAAGAATCGCAACGAATTCATTCTGAGCCGCGGCTGGCTGCGCGTGCTGCTGGGGCAGTATCTTGGGGTCCCGCCGGCGGAGTTGGTTTTTACCTACTCGGCACACGGCAAACCGGGCATCGGCGTTCCGGCGATGGCTCCGTTAGGTTTCAACGTGTCTCATACCGACGGCATGGTGGTCTTCGCCTTCGCCTGGAAGCGCAAGATTGGAATTGACATCGAGAAACCACGCGAAGACGTGGACGTCGAAGAACTGGCGGAGCGTTTTTTTTCGAGCGCCGAAAAACAGGCTCTGCACATGCTGCCCCCGGAAATCAGGCGTGGAGCATTCTTCCGCGGTTGGACTCGCAAAGAAGCCTATATCAAAGCAATCGGCGAAGGTCTCTCTCATCCGTTGCATCAGTTCGACGTGTCGCTGGCGCCGGAAGAAACGCATGCCCTCCTTGGCACGCGCCCGGACGCTAAAGAGGCAAGCCGCTGGACGGTCCGCGATGTGCCCGTCGAACCCGGCTATGTTTCGGCGCTGGCGGTTGAGATAAATCCTACACCCGGCGTTCCGAAGGCAGTGCAATCCTCAGGCGCTTCCCCTCGTTGATCGCCCACGCATGAAGAAGCCGGCAAAAGTCGAGATTCTGAAAAATGTCGGCTCAAGCTGGGGTGCGCTCGGCGTCAATATCCTGGCCGGACTTTTTCTTTCTCCCTATATTCTGCATCGCCTGGGGGACGAGGCCTTCGGCTTGTGGGTGCTGATTTTTTCCGTCACCGGCTACTACGGGCTTTTCGATCTGGGAATCCGTTCGTCCATCATCCGCTACGTCGCCAAGTACTCCGCAACCAGCGAACACGATCAACTGAACCGGCTGATTAATACCGCAACCTTCACCTACAGTGGCATCGGCCTCCTGGTACTGCTGCTAACCCTGGTTGGAAGCCACTACGTGGATTCCCTGTTCCACGTCCCGCGTGAATTTCTCACCACTGCCCGAATGCTGTTTCTTATGATTGGTTCCTCGGTGGCGTTGGGATTTCCTTTGGGAGTCTTCGGCGGCATCCTGGAAGGCCGGCAGCGATTTTATCTTTTGAACTTCACCAGCATCGGCAATACGCTGCTGCGGGTTCTTCTGATCGTCCTCGCTCTCCGTCACGGGTACGGGCTGCTTATGATTGCCTTCATCACGCTTGCGTTGCCACTGATTGCGGGCGCGGTGAACGGGATTGTGGTGTTCCGAATCCTGCTACTGCGTTTCACCTTCAGCAACGTGGACCGCGGCAGTTTCAAGCTAATGGCGAACTACAGTGCGACCACATTCCTGATCATCGTGGCCCAACGATTGCGCTTCAAAAGCGATGCCATGGTCATTGGCGCTTTTCTGTCCACGGCGGCCATCACCTATTTCACGATTGGTTCGCGCCTGGTGGATTATGCGGGTGATGTGGTCAGCAGCCTGGCGCAGATTTTTGTCCCCATGTCGAGCCAATCGGAAGCTGCCGGCGATCTCGAGGGATTAAGAAGGATTCTGCTCGCCGGAAATCGCGCCTGCGCCCTGATCATTTTTCCCATCGCGGCGATACTCATTATTCTGGGTAAGTCCGTCATCGAAGCCTGGGTAGGCGCAAGATACATCGCCGCCAGCTATCCCGTGCTGCTGATCCTGCTGATTCCCTCAACGTTGATGCTGGCCCAATCCTCCTCGAGCCGCATCCTGTTCGGCATGGACCGGCACCGGACATGGGCCTGGATTGTCTTAGGTGAAGGAGTGGCTAATCTGATTCTCAGCATCGCGCTGGTGCGGCGCTTTGGGATCATCGGAGAAGCCCTGGGAACGGCGATCCCTTTGTTTTGCAGCATGGTATTTTTTCTGCCGCAGCATCTCTGCCATTTGCTGAAGGTTCGGCTTGTGACTTATTTGCGCGAAGCGTTTCTGTTGCCGTTGGTGCTCTGTGCTCCGTTAGTGGCCGTCTTGCTTTTGCTGCGGCGCTGGTTCGTCGCTCACAGTTATTGGCAGCTTGCTGTTCAGCTTCTCGCCGGCTTGCTGGTTTACGGTGCAGGTTTGATTTGGGCTGTAATGACTAAGCGGGCGTGGCACGTGCAGGAATTGTCGGGTGAGAATGCGGCAGAAATCGCCGTTGCTTTGATAGAAACCTACCAGGAGGAAGCGTAGCCTCGCTGCGGAAGGCATTCTCCGTTTGTCGCTTCAGTTCGTCCCAGTTGTCGGGATCCCGCCGTACTTTTGCAGCCATTTTAGTTCTTCCCGCACCTTGATCTTGTCGTGCCAGGGATTCTTCGACAGATCGTGCCCCTCGCCGGGAAATACCAGCAACGTGCTCGGCACGCCCAGGTTATGCAGGGCGTGGTCGAGCAAGTAGTCTTCCGCCACGGCCACACGAATATCATTGGCGCCAGCAACGATGTGCGTGGGAGTGCGGACCTTATTCATCTGGAAGATCGCGGCCTCGTCGTGATAGCGCTGCGCCGCTTCCCACGGTTGGCCACCCAGGAAATATGCGTCATCAAACGTGGTATCGTCGTTGCCCCAGTTCGCCACGTTTTCAACCGCGCCGGCTCCAGTCACTGCCGCTTTCCAACGCGTGCTCTGGGTGATCAACCAATCGGTCATGTAGCCGCCGTAACTGTAGCCTCCAATCGTCAGGTGATCGGGATCGGCAATGCCATCTTTCACCAGCGCGTCCACGCCTTCGAGTATGTCCTTGCCCGGGCGCGAAACGATTTGGGGCACGATCTGCATGAGGAACTTGTCTCCATACCCGCTGGATCCACGATAGTTCGGCTCAAAAACCAGCCAGCCCTGAGTAGCAGCCAGCCGGTCCCATTGGTACCAATCCATCTCAAAATGATTGCCATCGGCATCGGCAGGCCCGCCATGAATGAAGACAAACATCGGCAGATTCTTCGCTTCAAACTTTCCCGGTGGATACATCAGCATGCCTTCCACCATGGTTCCGTCATCCGCTTTCCAGCGGTAAGGCTTGCCCATGGGGAGATCGAATTCGCTGTACGCCCGGTTGAACGACGTGATCGGACGAGCCTCTGCCAATTTGTCGATGCTTTCCGCCAGGTAAACCTCAGTCGGCTTTTGCAGCGTGGAGTGAACAAATGCGACACGCGGCGAATTCCTGGCAGAAGCAATCGATTCATAGGTGCCAGTCCAGCCGTCTTGCTGGGAAAATGCTACCGAAGCGGTGGCTTGCGTATAGAGCTGTACCTCGGTGCCCAGTCGCCCTTCCGCCACGACTCCACCGTTGGGGATAACAGCATAATGTCCTACTGCTCCGCCAAAATCCTTCGCCCAGCGCTGCACTTCCCCGGTGTCGGCATCCACCCAATAAAGACGATCCTGCGTGTCTCTGTACTGCCCTTCCACCGATCCGACATCCACTCGAAAAAAAACGTGCTTGCCGTCGCCAGACCAGTGAATATCCTGCTCGACTGCTTCATTGTGTGTAAGCTGGCGAGGCGGAATAGCGGGAGACACATTTGTCAGATCAACGGAATAAATTTCGCACTCTTCTATTTTTTCCTGGCGCTCGGAAATTGACTCCGTCACAAAAGCCAGCCTGCGCCCATCCGGTGAACTGACCAATTGCTGCACGCGCCACGGCGTGCTGGCAAGAGTGCGCGAGCCGGGAGTCGCATCAGAGCCATTTTCATCGTCTGGAGCGGGCTTGCGGGCTGGCGTGGAATTCCGGGTGATCGCGCCGGCGACGTCAATGCTGAAAATCATGTCTCCGCGCTCCGCAGCCCGATACTGATGCACATCCTTCCATTCCTTCTTGTACGCGTCCTTCTGAGCCTTGGTCCAGGGGGTGCGCGTGGCAAAGAAGAGCGCGCGCGAATCAGAAGACCAAGCAAAAGCATGAACTTCCTCTTCTCCCTGAGTAACAGGAAATGCCTCGCCGCCATTCGGAGAAATCAGGTAGAGCTGTGACGTTTCATCGTCTTTTGAATCCTCGTCCGAATCATTGTCCTTCCCTTTTACCTCCTTCCGCTCGGACAAAAAGGCAATCCAGCGGCCATCCGGTGACCACTGCGGACCGCCGTCATGCCCCGATTGCGTGAGCTGAGTAAGGGTTCCACCGCCGCGGCCATCGTCGCGGTAAAGCCACAGATCCTTGCGGAAAATACTCTGGTCCCAGTCGGGACGCTCGGCGACAATCACGATCAACTGGCCATCCGGAGAAACCCGGATAGCTTCGAAGCTCACCGAATTGAAGAATTCATCCAGGGTAAGTTTCGGCTTTTCCGCGGCGTAAGCGAAGTTAAGCAGCGATGCCGCGGTGAGAGAGACGACGAGGAAGAGTCTCTTGGTTGTCATGGGACCAGAAACAGGTATATCGCGATGGTCGGTTCTTTGTAAAATCGCGGGTTTTCTCGCCGTGCCGGCCCGCGCAGGATTCCCCCCCGCCTGAAAAGCGGCTGCGGGCGGGGTGACGCCGAGAGAAGCCAGACTCCACCTACGGAACTGGTTCCGCATCCTTCAGTGCGTCCGCCATTCCCTGATCGGTCTTCGCGCCGCCACGCTCGATCACGCGCCAGCCATCGTCGTACTGCCGGAATGCCACGGTGGACCTGTATTGGACATCGCCGGCGTAGAGCGCCGCTCCCACTTCGTTCAACGGCACCCACTTCCAAAGAAAATCTACGTCAGCAAAACCTCCGCTCTTGCTGATGCCGGTTATGCCCACCAGTTGCCGCCGAGCCACCGGCACGCTCACAAATTGCGAGTTGGTGCCGCTGGCTGGCATGAGATTGCGAACGGCTTCCACTCCCAGCGGAGTGAGAGCCACATCCCAGCACGGTGGTGGCGAGATTTCTGAGGGACACTTGGCCGTAGCGCCGGTGATCCACCCCCGCCGCTGCAACACAAGATACTCCGGCGAAAGGTAGTCCTTGTTGGAGAGCATGCCCGTGCGCAGCCAGAATTCCTGGGTGGCCTCAAACGTATCGGAGGAGGCAATCAAGTCAGAGGCCAGCCGCCGGGTAAGAAAATCGCGCGGGGAACAAGCGGCGGCACACAGCAAAACTCCCGCCGCTACCGATATTCGGAGCCTGAGCATGAAGTTGGAAGGTGAAGCTAGTTGAGGATTGTAACTAATCCTGAGCGCCGCTGCGGCGAGAACGGACGGTCGGCGATCTGGCCTTCGAACTTTGCCGCCCAGCGTCCGGGGAGCGGCGCACGGCATGAGGGACATCGCCCCTCCGGGGTCAGCCGGTATTTCCGGATAAAATAGCCGTGCCTTTCGATCAGCATTTCGCCGCAGCTATGGCACCTCGTGTCTTCGTATTCTCCGACCATTCCCGGCAGATTTCCGGCATAGATGTAGCGCAAGCCTGCTTTCTTGCCGATCTCAGCCGCTCGCAGCAGATCCTCGGGACGTGTATTGGCGGGGTCGTCCATCTTGTAGTCCTTGTGAAATGCTGTCACATGCCACGGAATATCAGGAGAGACGCTAACGAGAAAGTCCGTCAGGCTGCGCAGTTCGTCTTCTGAGTCGTTGAAACCGGGTATGAGCAGGGTGACGATCTCCAGCCAAAAGCCCGTCTGATGGAGGCGGCGAATGGTATCGAGGATGGGAGCAATGCGTCCGCCCAACTCGTGGTAGTGACGATCGCTGAAGCTCTTGAGGTCAACTTTGTACAGATCAATCCATGGGCGGAGATATTCCAGCACCTGCGGGGTGCCATTGCCGTTGGAAACAAAACCGGTGATCAGTCCGGCAGCCTTCGCTTCTTTGAAAACCGCCACTGCCCATTCGCTGGTGATCAGAGGCTCGTTATATGTGCTGACCAGAACCTTTGCGCCCTGGCGGAGCGCATCTTCCACTAAAGCTTCTGGCGATGCGCTCAGCGGTGGCGAAACCGCATTCGGGTCGCGCAAAGCCTGCGAGGTTACCCAATTCTGGCAATACCCGCAGTGCAGATCGCATCCCAGCATGCCGAAGCTGTAAGCCAGCGCTCCGGGATAAGCGTGGAAGAACGGCTTCTTTTCGATGGGATCGCATTGTACTCCGCCCACATAGCCCCAAGGCACGTAGAGCTTCCCGCCCTGGTTATAACGCACTTTGCAGACTCCGGGCTGGCCTTCGGGGATGGGGCAGCAATGGCCGCAGGCATAACAACGCACCCGATTGCGGTCAAGTTTCTCGTAGAGGTCTCCCTCGCGAACGTGCTGGTAAACGATATCGCGCAGGGTGGACACGGGAATTACCTCACTCCCTACATTCTAAACCTGAGTATCGAGAAGACGATCGTGCTTCACTGGGCGGGAGGCGTGTTCTTGCTGGCGAGCTGGTGCTGTTTGATCCAATCGTTGGCTTGCTGTTGCGCGGCCACGACCTGGCCGCGCGTCATGCGGGATGCCAGGAGCGCAACCCGATACTTGCTGGCCTCGTCCCCGCCGGTCTGGGCCAGCACTGACCAGAAATATGCTTTGACCAAATCCTGCGGAACACCGCGGCCGGCCCAATAGTAAGCGCCTAGCGTTGCTTCCGAGATGACGTGGCCTTGATCGGCAGCCATCGAGAACCAGCGAACCGACTCGGTGTAATCCTGGGGCACATCCTCTCCGGTTGCATAGCGGGATCCGAGCGCGAACTGCGCGGCTGCATCACCCTGCTCCGCCAGGCGGCGCAGATCAGGCAAATTGTTAGCTTCGATGGCGATTGCACCCGCCGGCTTCAGGCGCACGCTGTTTCGTTGTTGGGGGTTCACCGCTTGACCCTGCATCACACTCGCACCCAATGGGCTCGCGCCCCGACTGCTCCAGGGTGTCATAAGCCACACAACCACCAGCGCAAGGGTAGCTGCCACCGCCCACAAGAGGACTTTGCGGGCGCGGGAAAGTGGTCTTATGACTGCAGCATCAATCGGCGGTTCCTCAGGGAACTCGTCATCCACGTTGGGGGCTGGATTTTCGCGCAAGCTCGGGGGGGCGCCTGCGCGGTAGATCGAGACCGAGGCAATATCAGCCAGGTGCAACAGAACTTTTTCATCGTCGCCGCGAAAGTTGAAGATTTGAGGTGAAAAAACCTCGAGCAGCCCGACAATCGCACTACCCCAGCGAATCGGGGCGGCAACCATCGAACGAATGCCCAGATAACGGCAGCTTTCCCGATCTGCCAGTTCGTCAGTCTCCGAATCCTCACAGCGCAGGAGCATGCCTGTCCGTACACACTCGCCGGAAAAACCTGAGCCCGCTTTGAGCCGGACACCCAGACTGGGCGCATCACGGCCGGACCTGGCCCGGCAAACCATCTCCGCGCCCTCGGAGAGCGCGATGGCGGCGCCGCTGGCGCGAGTGAACGTTTGAGCTCGCCGGACAATCAGCAGCAATGCTGCATCGAGATCAGTGCCCTGTACCTCCACTTCACGTTTTACTGCGGCGAGGGCCGCAAGCAGCGTGGTGTAGTCCGGAGAGGGGAACCCCTCAAATTCCTGCGCGGGTGCACTGGTTTCCCCAGGTTCGGCCGGGGATGGGCTGGGGGGTGAGATTTCCGCCGCGGTTTCGAGTTCACCGGCAGCTTTGTAATCTACGCATGCCGAGATCGCGTTGACAAACAGCCATTCCTTCAACTGGCGGAGTTGTTCGTCCGGCATTCCGGGAAAGTGGATTCCGGCTCGGCCGGCATCGTCCGACCAGATGACGCGGCCATGGGTTTGAAGGGTTGCCCTGGTTTCGGAAAGATCCAGACACAGGTTCAAGCGTGAGTTTGCTTCGAGCAAAGACGCGGCCTGAATCGCAATGCCTTGTTCGCTGATGTTGAGAATCTCGCTGAGATCAGTTACCCCGGCGCCAGCAGCGTTGTTGAAACGGGCGTACGCAGGAGTGTGAACCCTCTGCCGCACACGCCTGCGACGATTGTGAATGGCAGGGTTGAATTCCAGGCCGGACCCCGCCGGGTTGGTCCCAAGGGGCTGCATAGGGGAGTTATCTACATATTACTCCAGGCGCTTGAATGAGCAGAAAATCAAAGGGGCATAGCGTTCACCTTCCCCGAGGTTTTCCATCCAGCGAGCCGCTTTCACCATCTACTTGCTTAGGGTATCTTTAACATAGCGAGCGCCCGCATTCGTTACTCATGGCTTCCCAAGAAGAGGAAATACTAGGCAAAGCCTACGACAGCCGCCTGATGAAGCGGCTGGTAGCCTACCTGCGCCCTTACAAGTGGCAGGTCGGGATTGCGCTCGGTTCCATTCTGCTCAAGGCGGGCGCGGACGTCCTGGGGCCGTACCTGACCCACGTGGTGATTGACCGCTATCTGGCGCCGGTCAAGGGATTGCACACGCCGCTAGATTTCTTCCTGAGCAGTAAACCCCTGGTGGGAATTGCGCAAGTGGCGGCGTTTTATGTGGGCCTGCTGGTCTTCAGTTTCCTGCTGGAGTACCTACAAACCTATTTCATGCAGTGGGCCGGCCAGATGGTGATGTTCGACTTGCGCAAGCAGATCTTCCGCCATCTGCAGCACATGCACATCGGCTTCTATGACAAGAACCCGGTGGGGCGGCTCGTCACTCGCGTCACCACCGACGTGGATGCGTTGAACGAAATGTTCACTTCCGGGGTGGTCTCGATATTTGAAGATGTCTTCGTGCTGGCCGGCATTATCTGGATCATGCTCAGGATGAATTCGCGGCTGGCGCTGATCACTTTCGCTGTGCTGCCAGTTATCGCGATCGCCACCAAGATGTTTCGTGATAAAGTGCGCGACTCCTACCGCAGAATCCGCGTCGCCATTGCCCGTATTAACGCTTATCTGCAGGAACACGTTAGCGGCATGGTGGTGCTGCAACTCTTCAACCGCGAGAAGCGGGCGTTCAACAAGTTCTCGGAAGTGAATGAAGTTCACATGGAAGCGTTCAAAGACGCGATCATGGCGCACGCTGTTTATTACCCGATCGTCGAGTTGCTTTCGGCAACTGCCATTGCCTGCGTGATCTGGTTTGGCGGCAATGACGTGATTCGCAACACGACCACGGTCGGCATCCTGGCGGCGTTCATCCAGTATGCGCAGCGCTTCTTCCGCCCCATTCAGGATTTCAGCGAGAAGTACAACATTCTGCAATCGGCCATGGCATCAAGCGAACGAGTATTTAAATTGCTCGACACGCCGGTGGAGATTACGTCTCCCGCGGTGACGAAGATGCCAGACGGCCCCGGCCGGGTTGAATTCGATCACGTTTGGTTCGCCTACACGAAACAAAGCCCGGCAGCTTCGTCTGGACCAGGCGAACCGGATTGGGTGCTGCGCGACGTCAGTTTCGCCATCGAACCCGGAGAAACCGCCGCCATTGTCGGTCATACCGGGGCGGGGAAAACGACCATCATCTCGCTGCTGATGCGCTTCTACGACGTGCAGCGAGGCGCGGTGCGTATCGATGGCGTGGATGTCAAAGAGATGGACCTCCCCGATCTGCGTCGGCGTTTCGGGGTTGTGCTACAGGACCCGTTTCTGTTTAGCGGAACCGTGGAAGGCAACATTCGTCTCGGCACAGAACGGATCACAGATAAAGACATCGAGAAAGCCGCCGAAGACGTGAATGTCGCTGACTTTATTCGCAGCCTGCCGCAGGGTTTCAAAGAAGAAGTCCGCGAGCGCGGCAGCACACTTTCCACGGGACAGAAGCAGCTCATTTCATTCGCTCGAGCCCTGGCGCACGATCCGAAGATTCTGATTCTCGACGAAGCTACTTCGAGCGTGGATACAGAAACCGAATTCCGGGTTCGTGAAGCGCTGAACCGCATGGTTGAAGGCCGCACTTCGATTATCATCGCGCACCGGCTTTCCACCGTACAGCGCGCCGACAAAATCATCGTGATGCACAAAGGACAACTGCGCGAGATGGGCTCCCATCAACAACTGCTGGCCCAACGGGGGATTTACTGGAAGCTGTATCAGTTGCAGTACAAAGATCAGGAAATCAATGTAGCGCGGGCGCCCTCGCCCCCGAATGCTGCAGAAGACTCTCCCAGCTCCGAAGTGACGGCGAATGCGGATGATTAGTGGTGAGAGTTGGCGCCAAAAAAGCCTCAGCCAGAAGGCGAGGCTCTGTGGCAATTACTTTGTGCCGCGGGGGACCTGCCTTGCCGAAGCCCCGAGCAAAGCCGAGGGGGAAGTCGAACCTGCCCTCGCCCCGAGGGAACCGCTCTACTCTGCTACCACGGGCTCGATCATCACGTACTTCCCCATCTGACCACGATTCTTGAACCTGATGCGGCCGGTGATCTTGGCAAATAACGTGTCGTCTTTGCCGCGGCCGACGTTCAAGCCTGCCTTCACTCGCGTACCGCGCTGCCGCACGATAATAGTGCCGCCGGGCACAAGTTGTCCGCCAAACGCCTTGAATCCCAGGCGCTGCGAGTTGGAGTCGCGTCCGTTGCGTGATGTGCCTTGTCCTTTTTTATGAGCCATAACCTTTCCAGTCTTCTAGTGCCTTGAGCCGGAGGTTCATCTATGAACGCGCCCGCCACAGCAGCCGCGCCGAAACAACTGACGCTGTGCCCCCTGCCCGGGCTACGCTACCGCTTCTTTTTTGGCGCAGCTTTTTTCGCCGGGGCTTTCTTCGCCACAGCTTTCTTCTTCTTCGCCGGCGCTTTGGCTTCGGCAGCGGGCGCTGCAACTTCTAACGATTCCTCTTTCTTCGGCCGGGCTTCTTTCTTGGGAAGCTCGGGAGCAGTGAACTTTTGCCCGTCAAACGCGATTTCGGTGATGCGCACCGCAGTGTAGCCCTGACGATGCCCGCGCAGCTTTTTATACTGCTTCTTGCGCTTGTAGTGGAAAACGAGAATCTTCTTCTCGCGTCCTTGCTCGACTACCTGGCCAAGCACGCGCGCTTCCGACTGCGGCTTGCCGATCTGGCCCTCGCCGGCCGAAACCGCGAGCACATCGCTGAACTGAATTTGCCCGTTGGTGCCATTGCCCTGGCTCTCCACACGGATCACATCGCCGGGTGCCACCCGGTACTGCTTTCCACCAGTGCGGATAACCGCGTACATGCTCGTGCCTCCAACTGGAATCTATCCCCTCGCACACTTTTGCCGAAGCGGGGAACTTGGTGATTTCTCTGTGCTTGCTGCTTTCCGCGTCGGCGCTCAGAGCAACGAATGCGGGCGGCTCCAGAACGGAGCCGCAAGTACAGGCAAACTCAGTTATTTTAGCGTGTGCTACGGTAAAGGGTCAAATGAAAGGCTCTACTTTCACTCGTTGGAACTCTTTTTGAGTCATTGTCACCATCCTTCTTAGGATGGCAGAGTCTCGTTGCAGGTAAGGGGTGACATTATCTTGGAGCATCTACATTTGTATTAGAACGGCCTTGCCACGGGCGGTCGTGGCGTCGTATGATGCTGTCCGTTTATGAGTGCGAAAAACATTACGCCCAAAGTGACGTTGCGGCAGAAATCGCAGTTGATGTCGGCGTCGGAAATCGAGCGCACGCTGGTACGGCTGGCGCACGAGATCGCGGAGCGAAATGGCGGCGTGGAAGGGCTGGGGCTGGTGGGCATCCGGCGGCGCGGCGTTCCCATCGCCGAGCGATTGGGCAAGTCCATCGAGCGCATCGAAGGAAAGCCGGTTCCGGTGGGGGCACTGGACATTACGTTTTATCGCGACGATCTTTCCACGCTTGGCCCCAAGCCGGTGGTTCAAAAAGCGAAGATCGGCTTCGATATCGGAGACAAGAACATAGTTCTGGTGGACGACGTGCTTTTCACGGGACGCACGACCCGGGCGGCGCTGGATGCGCTGTTCTCGCATGGCCGTCCGCGCCAGGTTCAACTGTGTGTGCTGGTGGACCGCGGCCACCGGGAGCTGCCAATTGAGGCAGTCTTTGTCGGCCGGAGGGTTACGACCACGATGAATGAAGTCATCGAGGTCAAGTTGCAGGAAATTGACGGCGCGGAAAAAGTTCTGTTGATGGAAAAGTGACTTCGAATCCATTCACTGCACTTTAAGCTTGACCTCGTACTTGTGGCCGGCGGAAATCTCGACGGCCTCCCCATCCTTTATAAGGGGCTTGAGAACGGCCGGGTTTGCCCACTCCAGGTCCCAGCCATTCTCGATCGCTAACGCCGTGTATTTTCCCGGCAGGACCTGCCGCAGGTTGAAGCTGCCGTCGCTATCGCTCTGGTCGCGGCGGAATAGCGCGGTATTGTTTCCCGGATCCTGAGGAACGAGGACGATCATCACGCCGCCGCAGGGTTTCTCGTCTTTCGTGGCGACGCCGGTCACGGTGGCCAGGCCCTCGGACATGGAGACCGTGAGCCGCACTGGCCCTGCGCCGGTGATCACCACGCTCTGGCCGAGAACTTTGGCGCCGCTTGCGGCGACGCTGGCAACGATCGAGTCGGGAAGGTTCGTGACCGAAACCTGATAGGTTCCGGGACGCACTTCGGAGGCTGGAATCTCAAATTCTCCTTTGGGTGAGACTTCCGCGCCGAGAGTATTCCCCGATGCGCCGTTTTTCAACTGGATGTAGGCCCGCCGTCCGGGCAGCGTTCCGCCCAGCGTGACTACGCCTGTGATGGGAGCGGATGCGGCGCCAGCGGGCGCGGTGATGTCAGTGTCGGTGCTCAGGCTTAGGGATTGCGTCCAAGTGCGCGAAAGATTGTATTTGTCAGTTTTATTGTCTGTGCCGAAGGACTGCGCACTGACTTCAAACTCGCCGGGGGGCAGGCCGCTGATGTCTATCTCGCCTTTCCGAGTTTGCACGTTCTCTTGCGGAACTGGGATCGCCCGGCCGTCGAAGACATGCTGTTCGAGAGTTGCGCCGAAGGGCTGGCCGGGGCTGACGCTGGGATCGTGAATTCGCACAGTCAAGGCATGGACCGCAGTCAGGCCGAGGTCGGCGCTGGCGCGGTCTCCGGCCTTCAGGATGATCGGCGTGGCGGCGCTCGAATCAGTGGCGCCGGAATAGTAGGTGAGAGGATAAGCAACGTCGAGCGCGGGGTTGGGTGGCACTGGGTCCGATTCAGTTTCCTGCGGTAGTGACCCACGGACACGAAATCTGCGGCCTCTCTGCCCGGGGCCTTGAGCGTACCAGGGCCGCGCTGACACGGCGACGAAGTAGGTTCCTGGCGAAAGGTGACTGAAGCGATAACGGCCCTGATCGTTGCTGCCGACTTCTCCTTGCAGCGCAGTGGCGTGCTTGCCGTTTTCGATTCCGCTGCGAAAGAGCATGATTTGGGCCTCGCGGACAGGCTCGTTCTGTTCGTCCGTGATCATGCCGGAGATGGAAGCGTCCGGGCGAAGGCGAAATAAGAGGTCTTCAGAGGGGAGGCCGGGTCCGACGACAATGCCGGTGAAGTAGCCCTCATGCTCGTCGAAACCCTGCTGGCTAAAGCCGTTGCGCGCGGCTCGCAGCCAGTATTTTCCGCGGATCAACCCGTCGAATTGGAATCGGCCATCGTCAGCGGTGACCAGACTTTGTTCAGTCTCCGACTTCAGGGCCAGGCCAATCTCGACTTCGGTGCGCCCGAGCGGCTGCGCGGTGAGCGAACTGACGACGGTTCCGGTGATGCGAAAGCTCTGCTTCACAGGCGATGGCGCGACTCGCTCTTGCGCGAATGCTCTGAGCGCCAGAACGAGAAGCCAGATCAGGCGGCGCGAGATGTGATTACTTTCCAGCATGAATCATCTCAAGCGGAGGAAGGTTCACGTTGCCATTCGGCGGCAAGGTGACATGGGTAGCCTTCCCCAGATATGCGCTTAGAGCCTCGGGATTGGTGTATTCGAGATCGGCGCTGCGGTCCACGGCGAAGACGCTGTAGTCGCCGGGCGCGACGTTGGTGAATCGCAACTGGCTGCGAGCCATTTTGGCCTGGCGGGGGCTGCGGTCAGGGACCAGAAACACTGCGCCGCGCGCCGATTGGCCGTCGGAGGTGATGGTTCCAGTCAGCGACGCGCCGTCATCCCGCAGGACTACCTCGATGGGAGGCACGCGTGATCCAGCGGCAATGTTGAGATCGTCGCGCAACAGATCAACGCCGCCACATTGGGCGGACTGCACGTAGAAAGGGCCATTGGGAGTTACCTCGGCGGAATACCTGCCGGGTTCAACATCACGAATGACGAGCGCCGATGGATTCGCCGGAGTGTCCGGGCTGGAGGCGTAATCGGAAGCTGCGAGCGCAGGGACGCTGGAAGTCAGTTGCACGGTGACCGGCATGTTTTGGGGGACCGTTTTGGTGGATCCGGAAAATTCCGTTCTCACGTTCACTGGGATGGAAAGATCAGGTTCGAGGACAAGATGAACCCCTGCCACATCGGAGTTGATGGTTACGGGTAAATTCGCCCGCAACGATGAATTCTCGGAAAACGCCTCCGCGCGGAGGGTGTAAGAACCGGAGGTGACCTCGGCCTGAAACTCGCTACCTCGCTGGTTGAATTGAACCGGGAAAGGAAGAGTGTCTCCCGCGCTGTTGATGAACGAGAGATTCACTCCCTGCTGGGCGGTATAACCGGTGATGGCGCCGGAGACGTGATAGAGAGGCTCGGCCTTCAGCGACATGTCGGTTTCAAACTGCTGGCCTCCGCTGAGTTCGATGGGGGCGGCGGATGCGAGGTCAGGCACTCCGGGGAAAAAAAACTCGGCATAGCCGCGCTCCCGAGACTTGGGGTTGCGCCCGGCTGCGACCGGGCTCCCGCTCGGCCCGAAGGCTGCGTAATATATGCCGGGGACGAGGTTGGCGATGCGAAATTCGCCATCGGAATCGGTGTTGGCGTTGCCGGCTTGTTCCCAACGGCGGCGGCCCTCGATGATTCGGAGATGAACCAGCTTCACGGGAATGTTTTCGATGGCTTCGCCGTCCGCAGTGACGTGGCCGGAAATGATTCCTTCGGGGACCAGCTTTAGAACAACCGAGGCAGTGTTGGGACCAATGGTTACGCGGGTGGGAGCAGACACACCCTGTCCCTGAGAAACTTCCTGCTCATTGAAGAAGCCGGGCTTGCGGGCCAGGAAAGCGGTTTGCGTGGCAGACAAGCCGTCAAATTGGAAGTGGCCATCAGAATCAGTGAGGGTCGAGCTGGACGCCGCGCCAAACATTTGCACCAGGGCGCGGGGAATGGGCTCTCCGGTGACGGAGTTGACGACACTACCGCTAACGCTGACGGTGGCGTTTTGCCCGAAGGCGTAGTTATGCCTGGCCGCTAAGGAACATGCAAAAAGCAAGAAGGTCGCGACTTTTCTGAGAGCGGTGCAGGACGGCGCGCTGCGGACAGTCTCTAGCATTGGAATAACGCTACCGAAGATGGAAGGAACACACAAGAGTTTAGACACTGCGGGTTGCGGTTTTGTTGCTTGGGAGCGCGCGGGAGGAGACTGTGGACGATCAACCAATTTCCCCCGCCGAAAAGCGCGTCGGACGCGGCGGCCTTTGCTCGGTCTCATCGACATGAAAACCCGGTGATTCTCCTCGGCCCGGAAGTGCCATGTCGGTAGCAAGTTAAAATGTCCGGTTTTTGTAGCAAATGAAATGTCCGGTTTCAGTTGTGCCCTCGCCGATTGGGTTGGGTTGATTTTGGGGATGGGGTTGCAGGGGAAGGGGGCAGTTCCCCTTCCCCTGCTCATCTCTGTAGAAGCTTTGGTCGGCAAGGGTGTCCCGACGCCGTCAT